>Ga0209362_1000490_pt1 | contig 35196 bp, 32 predicted proteins | sample SaaInlV_165m_DNA_FD_184680 | JGI IMG/M metagenome (GOLD analysis project Ga0209362, IMG submission 184680) | Marine microbial communities from expanding oxygen minimum zones in the Saanich Inlet - Saanich Inlet SI037_S3LV_110m_DNA (SPAdes)... | ecosystem: Environmental > Aquatic > Marine >... | reverse complement strand
CGCGGATCACGTAAGCTTCGAAGTTACCCGTCTCCGCTGTTTCATCAAACGAGTAATCACTAAGGATGGCGTTGGCGTTCTTCCCCAGGTGAAAGCGCGTTCCATCAAGCATTCTTGCTTTGACGAACCCCCGGCCTTCGGTCACCAGTTCATCGCCTTTGTAGAGCGTGTCGCCACGCTTGACGTCCAGCTCCTCAATTTGCCCATCGGCGCCCATACGCTTTACGGTGACCTTACCAATAGCCAGCGTAACCTTGCCCACTTCTACCAAAGCATTTGCGCTGTTGGCAGGACCCGCAAACATGACATCGTCACCGAACGGGAGGTGTAATTTGGCCATCACCAGGCCAGGCGACAATCCCGGCCCGGAAGACAACATTAGATTAGGCGGGGGGCTATAAGAGAAGTAATCAGCTACGACAAAGGTCACACCGTCCGGGTTCGTGATAACAAGATCGAAGCCGACTCTTTCGAACTGACCTTCCAGCAGAAATGAAGTATCTGGCAGGTAGATTGCAGGATGGTCGATGACGGCTGATTCAACAGCCTGTTCAACAGCGTGTTCAACAGTATTAACCGCAACATCATTTATCGCAGTAGACGCCCCTGAAGGCAGTTCTATATCCTGACGGCTCACCATGTCTGCTAACAACCCTTTTAGATTCACTCAACACGTCTAGTCATGTCATCTTCCCTCATTTAGTAGCCACTATACAATTCACTTTGTGAGTAATTTGTGATTCTTCCGACTGACGGTTCGTTTAACAGGCTCTATGGCCTGAAAGACTGGTCCACCAAGGGATTAAAGGTGCACGCTCAAGTGGAAGAGCAATCCCCTGTCAGGGCAACTTCGCGGTAACCCTGATCTCTACATGAGCACCCGGCACCGCCAATTCAGTGATCCCGATTGCAGTCCATGCAGGCCATGGTTCACGGAGATATTTATCGCGGACTTCCATAAAAGCCGCCATATCAGCCTGTAATCCAACATGGTAGCTGGTGTACTCGGCGATGTGGCTTGCATCAGCTCCTGCTTCCTTAAGCAGAGAAATAATATTGGACCAGGCGTTATCAAATTCTTCGCGGATATCGTCGGGCACTTTCCCTTCCTGCCCCGTCCCGATGATCCCGGAGCATAGAAGAAACCCGTCGCTTTCTACTGCCTCAGAAAAATGAAAGTTGTCATAGAGAAACTTTCCCGAACCTCTAACGATGGTTTTTATAGCCATGATTGTATTCCCGTCCAGCAAAGGTACTCAGTGTGCAGCGATGACATCCTGCATTCAAGGCATTCTGGTATAGTCGCCCTTGGTTTCCAGAAAGCGATGGCTTCGTGCTCGCACATCAATTTACCGCCCTCAGGCACAAACAGTTCCTTAAGTTTTGGTTGGGTTCGTTTACTTCTGTAGGCGCAACCCAATTACAGGTCATGGGATTGGGGTGGCTCGTCTATGAACTGTCAAGTAGTAGCCTCGCGCTAGGCTATCTTGGTGCAGCAGCGGGTCTACCCGCTATCGTAACCACATTGTTCGGTGGGGCACTAGCTGACCAAATCAATAAGCGCATGTTGCTGATTGTCACCTCAGTGTTAATAGCAGTGCTGCTGGCGTTACTCGCGTACCTTGACTGGGCAGGCATTGTTCAAGTCTGGCAGGTGATCGCAATCGCGGGCGCTATCTCTATCATCACAGGGTTTGATTGGCCTGCCAGGCAATCTATCTTTCCCTCGCTCATTGAGCGAAAGGATATGATGAGTGCCGTGGCACTAACGACGGTGATCTGGCAGGCCACCCGTATGGTGATGCCTGCACTCGGCGGACTGATCATTGCCATCAGTGACACATGGCTGCTCTTTGCCTTCTGCAGCGCCGGGTTTTTCCTGATGTTCCTGATCCTGCTAACCCTTAAGGTGGCACCCTCCGCTGCTGCCAGCCAGCAATCAACACGTAGCCAGATTGTTGAGGGTATCCGTTTCGCCGGGTTTTTCCTGATGTTCCTGATCCTGATAAGCCTGTCCTATGCCGTTTTCTTCTTCGCCAGCTCCTATATGCCACTAATGCCCGCCTTCGCCGACATGCTGAATGTTGACGAAAAAGGCTATGGTTACCTTTTGTCAATTACAGGCGTCGGCGCGGTCATTGGGACGGTTATATCCGGGTCGTTGCAAAAATCACCCAGGTTGGGCCTTGCGATGTTGCTCTCAGCACTTATTTTCTGTGTTTTTGTCTTCCTGTTCGCGCTGGTCTGCTGGCTGGGTATCGCCGGTGCATTCTACTTTGCGCTGGGCATACTTTTTTCAGCTTCCATATTCAGCTCGATTTTTATGGTGACAACGACCACGATCCTGCAGCTGGAAGTGCCCGAACACCTGCGTGGTCGTGTAATGGGTTTCCACGGTATTTCCTATAGCCTGTTTCCCCTGGGCGCACTGTTGGTCGGCACTATTGCCAACGTAAGCAATCCATCTGTTGGCATCAGTATCAGTACCACTATTTTTGTCGCGTACCTGCTCTGGGTTTCAGTCACCCAACCAGGCATCAGAAAAATAGACGGAAGGGCGCTAACGGAAAAGGCTGCCCAGGCAACTCCCTTCAGCTAGATAACGTTTGTGAGGCATAGCATCGATGAACCAGGAACCGATATCCTTTCTTCATCTATGGCACATCGTAGAGGTTATTTAAATAATCGCGGATCGAAGTTCTGAGTTCCCGTATACCGCGCGCATGAACATAAAGAGTTTCACCATCGTCCAGCGCTTTTTTAGCAGCTTCTCGAATAAAAGCTGGAGTCACACGATCACCTTCACCATGCCACAAAGGAATGACACTGGGGTCATCTAACCGCGGCAACGCTATACCGGTGATTCCGTTTTGTTCCATGAGGGAAATGTCAGGTCGGACTGCTCGCATCAACCAGGCTGGCTTAATCGCTACGTGGCTGCTTTCGGTGTATTCCAGATATCTCTCGCGATCTTCCAGGTACCGTTAGTTTGCTTTTTTAAAATCCAGATATGCCGGCTAACAGATCTCAAGGGCAGAGACCCATCATCGACCTTGGGCCTAAGATAACCGTCGAAGCTCACCCTGACGTAGGCAGAATCGCCTGAAACCACCACTTCATCTACAGTAGTTTCCTGGTCAAACCTGAATTTTCGGGTAAAGCGATAAAAAGAACGAGCCTCTGCCTGGTGAACGTCTTTGAGGCTAGACGGCATCATCCAGACAGCATCATCTGTGAACAGGTCAAAATACCGTTCAAAGTCATCAGAACGAATTACGTCCAGTGCCTCCAGAATCAGACTTCCGACCGCTTCGTCTTCTTCCTGGACTCTTGCCAGTGCTGGTGCCACGATACTCAATTCCTCAAGTAGGGAGACAAATACTACCCCTCGATTTCCGAACTACAAGCTTTATCCCTATCTTTAGCGCTGTCTTGAGCGCTGTCTTAAGCACTGTCTTTAGCAGTGGGGGGGACATCGGGTATGCTAGCCTGAGCCTCTTAGGCGCGTGCATAACACAATGAAAATTTTGAAATATCTTATCCTGACTCCCATTTTTCTGCTGGGATGTTCAGCGATGATTCTTTATAAAGGGGACATCCCCAAGGACGTCGTTGATGCAAGATATACCAGCCCTGATTCACAATTTTCGGAATTAGGTGATCTTGGGCGTGTGCATTATCGGGATGAAGGCCGCAGACAAGCCCCACCCATCATACTGTTGCATGGGTCAAACGCTTCCCTGCATACTTTCGAACCCTGGGTAACACGGCTGAAAGACAAATTCAGGGTTGTCACCATCGACCTTCCAGGTCATGGCCTGACGGGAGAAGTGCCAACAGGAGACTACTCGAACGAGGCCATGGTCGCAGTGGTGAATGCGTTGGCAAACAAGCTGGGGCTGGAACACTTCGTTATTGGCGGAAATTCCATGGGCGGCAGCATCGCACTCCGCTATGCCCTGGATCACCCCAACAAGATCACTGGTCTTGTATTGATCAATTCATCTGGTTTCATGAGAAAGAGAATCCAGAATGATGATTCTCAGGGTGTGCTGGCGTTTCGACTGCTCAAGAACCCCTGGTTTCGAGCAATAGGTGAAGTAATGGATCCCTATTATTTTGTATCTCAGGGTTTAGAAGCGGCTTTTCATCAACAGGCGGTCGTTACAGAAGCTATGGTCATGCGCTACTACGACCTTGCATTAAGGGAAGGTACCCGGAAAGCCACGATGAAACGTTTTTCTGCAACCGAGGACAAAAAGTACCAGGCCCAGGACCTTGCCCGAATTAACGTCCCAACACTCCTGATGTGGGGAAAAGAAGATGCGGTAGCCCCGTTTGCTTTCGCGTCAGGGTACGAGACATTGATTCCAGACATCTCGACAGCCTACTATGACGGGGTTGGACACATCCCAATGGAGGAAGTCCCGGAAATCTCTGCAGCAGACCTTATCGCCTTCATGGGAAAAATAAATGGAAAAGATAAATGAAAATTAAATCAATCTGGAGATATCCCATCAAGTCGATGGGTGGAGAATCTCTCACGCAGAGCCTGCTTAGCCAACATGGTGTTGTTGGTGATCGAAGTTATGCACTGCATGACGGTAAATCAATCTGTAGTGCAAAGAAGTATGCCCAACTAATGGGCTACTCGGCCCGGTACGACTCTGACCCAGACGGTATCAACATTCCCCCGGTTACCCTGGAGATAGGCAATACTGCCGTGAACTCGGAGGACTCGAACCTCGAAGAGCTTCTGGCGAGGGAACTTGGCACTAAAATAACACTCGACAAGTTAAGACCCGCTGACAACCTCGAATATTATCGACGCTCAACCGAACAGCAACCCATCGAAGAAATCCGCAACGTACTGGGTCTGGAAGAAGGCGAAGCCTTCCCGGATTTCTCGGAATTTCCAGACTCATCCTTTCAGTTCAGCACACCACCCGGCACCTTCTTCGATGCCTACCCGCTACTGGTGTTAACCACCAACTCGTTAAACCGACTGCAACAGGTAACAAAGGGAGCTGTTATCGATGAACGCCGCTTCCGCCCAAACCTGGTAATAGATGCAGACGAACTTGAAGCAGATTTCATTGAGGAGCAATGGAGAGACCGGTTCCTCGAGATTGGCGATGCTATTATTAAACTCACCCTTCCATGCCCCAGATGCGTGATGACGACAATTGCCTTTCAGGACCTGGGAAAAGCGCCACAAATAATGAGGGCGCTGGTGCAGGAAAATCATCACAAGCTGGGTATTTATGGCCAGGTGATCAAACCCGGCAAGATCCAAACGGGAGATCAGGTCCACCTGACGGAAGCAGCCTGAGAAAAGAGCAGTGGTTTCAGCAATCAGGAAGATTGCGAACCTCTGATTAAGGTCTTTGTTAGAGCTTCGTTACAGTCAAAAAATTCCTGGCCACCTGCGCGTGTAACGCTGCCCCGTGGGCCATAGCTGATTCGTTCAGGATCATTCGATTCGAATGGCAAGGAGCAGCCAGCGACGGGTCTTCTGGTTTAACGCCCAAAAACAACATGGCCCCTGGGAATCGCTGTAATAGATAGGAGAAATCCTCGGCGCCCATCATGGGTGATCGCATCGGCCGATAGGCATTCTCACCAAACAACTCTCGCACGGTCTGGGCAGCGAATTCTGTAAAGGCGCCTTCGTTGACCGTCACAGGGTAGCCTTGGCTGATCTTGAATTCGACCTCCATCTCGTGCGCTTCACCGATCTTAGTTGCAAGCCGGTCGAGTCCAACGTGGGCCAGCGCCCTGGATTTTTCAGAGGTCGACCGAATAGTACCGAGCACATTGGCAACTTCCGGAATCACATTGGAGGTCGTTCCCGCCTCAATCTTTGTGGTGGTGAGAACGATGGGATCAAAAGCCGGCACCCTCCGGGTGACAAATGTCTGAAACGCCTGGATGATCTCGCAGGCAACTGGAATCGGGTCCAGGCAATCGTGCGGCATAGAGGCGTGTCCACCCTTGCCCCTAACTATCATTTCAAAGGTATCTGCTGCTGCAAGCAGAGGCCCAGGTCGCCCTGTGAAGACACCGGCATCCAGTAATGGGGTAATGTGCAGCGCAAATACCGCATCCGGGGAATTCGGTGCATCAAACAATCCCTCTTGCAACACTTCACGAGCGCCAAAAAAACCTTCTTCCCCTGTTTGGAAAAAGAAATCGACGCTGCCAGCCAATTCGTTCTGATGTTGTTTCAGTACTTTCGCAGCACCCACGAGCATCGCCGTGTGGGAATCGTGTCCGCAAGCGTGCATCACCCCGGGGTTTTTTGATGCAAATGTGAGGTCATTGTCCTCGGGCATGGGCAGCGCATCCATATCTCCCCGAAGCAGTATCCGCCGACCTGGTTTCGCGCCGTGTAATGTCGCAACAATACCGGTTGTGCGTTCGCTTTTACGTATTTCAAGATCAAGATCGCTAATCGCATCCAACACTGCCGCAGTCGTCTCAGGAAGATCATTCCCCAACTCTGGATTAGCATGAATCCTGCGCCGCAGGTCAATGATGTCAGGTAGGAGTGATTGAGCTTCTGAAAATGTATCCATAAGATCTATCCATAAGAACTATTCACCGGAGCTATTCACGGGAGCTATTCACGGGAGCTATTCACGGGCTGTATCAACGTGGTTTACCCAAAAGGTACAGTGAACCCACTAGCCATTGCCATGAGTGCGCTTGCTTCAACGCCACCTTTTAATCGCTCTAATTCACCTCCATCCAGCCACACGCCCTGACAGGTAGGACAACGGTCCACTACAATCATGTGCGCGATCTCTTTTGACATGCTCGCGCCATCAACCGGGCATAGATGAAGTTCTTCGCCTTTGGCCTCTACCAGAAGCTGCATTTCATTATCACATGCTACACAGGTCGCCTTTCCATCGACTTCGTGTCGGGTTTTCGAACCACATCTCGCACATTTCTCACCAAAGAATGACATAACAACTCCACTAACATCAACGAATCATCATTGTCTGCGTAGCGGGTGTAGCTTGTCAAACGCTATAAACAGTCGATGACAAGCACCACTATTTGGGTAAACTGGGTCGGCTCATTTGGTCTTAACAATGAAAATATCCCGCAAGCCAACAAATCCCGTTCCGCTCGTAACCAAGGGTGATCTGTCGCTATACTTTGTGGGTTGCGGTTCCGCCTTTGCGAGAACCCTCTACCAGAACAACCTGCTGATCACCAAAGGACACCACCACTTGTTGATCGACTGCGGAACCCGGTGTTCCCAGGCGCTACATGAAGCTGGTCTCCACTTTTCACAGATCCAGAATTATCTCATCACTCACAGCCATGCAGACCATATCGGAGGGCTCGAGGAAGTACAGCTATTCGCAAGATACGTGCTGCAGCAAAAGCCCAACATGGTCATCAGCAAATCCTACGAGAAAATACTATGGGAACAGAGCCTTCGCGGAGGTAGCGAAATATCCGAAAATGGGCGTCTAACTTTCGGCGATCTCTGGAATACGCAGCGACCGAAAAAGCTTAGCGGTTACCCGCGAGAAACTTTCGAAACAAACGTCGGCAATATCAACATCAAGATGCCTCGAACGCTGCATTTCCCTGACAACGCAACATCCTGGCGTGAATGTGCCTGGAGTTGTGGGGTCATCATAGATGATCGCATTTTCTTCACTTCAGATACGCAATTCGACCGGGAGCTCGTCGAAGGCTATGACAAACGCTTCAGTTTTGAGGTTATTTTCCATGACTGCCAGCTGTTTACCGGCGGAGTTCACACATCGATTGACGAACTCTGCACTCTGCCAAAACGGCTGAGAAAGAAAATCGTTCTGATGCATTACGGCGATAACTGGCAAAACTTCAGGCAACAAGCTAAGGACGCGGGATTCCAGTCCTGGGCGAAGCAAGGACATACCTACACTTTCCCCACACCCAGGGCAACACCCCGAAATACTGCGTAAAACTGGTCTTAAACCAGCCGATATGATTTACTTCCGGCCTTCAATTTTTCATCTTTTTCAAAAAATCAGGGGAAATCCTTATGGGAATGTTAGACGGTAAAGTCGCACTTGTAACCGGGGCTGGCGGCGGATTGGGCGAAACCCACGCGCTCTTGCTCGCCAAAGAAGGCGCATCAGTTGTGGTAAACGATCTGGGTGGAGCACGTGATGGAACAGGCGGTAGCGCATCGATGGCTGACCTAGTCGTCGAGAAAATCAAAGCCATGGGAGGCCAGGCGGTAGCTGACTACGGCAATGTCGCTAACGAAGAAGATGCCAACAATATGGTCAAGTGCGCCGTCGACAACTTTGGGAAACTGGATTTCCTGATTGCCAATGCCGGTATCCTGCGAGACAAGTCATTCAAGAATATGGACAACGCTATGTGGGATGTCGTTATCGATGTCCACCTGCGAGGCACCTATCTGACTGTCAAAGCGGCTTATCACCAGATGATGGAACAGGGACATGGCGGCAGCATCGTTGTTACTTCTTCTACTTCCGGGCTACTGGGTAATTTCGGACAGACAAATTATGGCGCGGCCAAAGCGGGTATCGCCGGTTTCGCCCGCTGCCTGTTCCAGGAAGGCCTCAAATACAACATCAGGGTTAACACACTCGCACCTGCTGCCTGGTCACGGTTGACCAGCGACATCTTCCCGGAAGGCCAGAACATGGAAGAGCTGCTCTCGGCAGATAAGGTCTCACCGCTAGTCGTCTGGCTTGGTTCTGACGATGCAAAAGAAGTCACCGGACGCCAATTCATGGTTGCAGGTAACAGCGTCCAGTTAATTTCCTGGCAGGCGCATGATGTTGCGGTGAAGGACAACACCGATGGCCCATGGACAGTCGCAGAAATCGGCGAAAAAGTAGCCGAAAACTTCGAGAAATGGCCCAGAGGCATACAGCCTACAAAGCGAGCATTTGAATAATTCTAATTTTAAATTGCGAAAGGATAATTAAATGAAAGATCTATACGGAGACGTTGCGGTTACACGGCTCGACGGCCATGTCGTGCAGTGCGAGATCAAACGACCACCCAATAACTTTTTTGACCATCAGTTGATCAAGGACTTGGCCACCTGTTTCGAAGACATCGATAAACAGAACGATATTCGGGCGATAGTTCTGTGTTCAGAAGGCAAACACTTCTGTGCCGGTGCGAACTTTGGCTCATCAGTTCGGGCTGCGGAGCTCGAGCAGCGAACCGAAAGTGATCGCAACCCGCTTTATGACGAAGCAGTTCGCCTGTTTCGATGTAACAAACCCGTCATCGCTGCGGTTCAAGGCGCCGCTGTTGGCGGCGGTTTTGGCTTGGCATTGATGGCTGATTTCAGGGTCGTGTGTCCTGCAACCCGCATGACTGCCAATTTCGTGAAGCTTGGATTCACACCAGGATTCGGACTGACTCATACACTGGAGCGAATCGTCGGAGCGCAAAGAGCCAACCTGATGTTTCTAACTGGCAGGCGAATCAACGGCGAAACCGCACAGCAGTGGGGGCTAGGCGACATCTATACCGACACCGACAATGTTCGTTCCGCTGCAATTGAGCTGGCTCAGGAAATAGCCGAAAACGCACCCTTAGCGCTTCTTTCACTTCGCGAACAAATGCGTCCTAACATCGCTGAAGCAGTTAACGATGTGACGACCATTGAAAGTCGCGAGCAAAAGTGGCTACAACAGACTAGCGACCATAAGGAAGGTATAAAAGCTGTCGCTGAAAAACGCGCCGGTAACTTTACAAGCAGTTAGACGTAAACCTCAGCGTTGTGGTGACCGCACCACAACGCTGGAAGGTACTGCCAACTTAACTGGCAGTCATTGATAGAGTAGTGCAGTTGCTTGATAGAAGCGGTACGCATTTCTGTGGCCCAGAAAAATTAAAGGGTCAGAATTTTTTCCGATAACAGGCCTTGGAGTTCGGCTGGGCAGTTGATGACTGCAGCCTAAACGGGGCGCCCGCGTTCGACTTTCACAACGTAAAGCTATAGTATGCGCGCGCTCAAGCCCGTCATCATCTGAAATAACGTTCTTGTTTCATCCATTTAAGCACCCAGGATATACCTTGATCACCACTGCAAATATCACTATGCAATTTGGCGCTGCGCCACTATTTGAAAATATTTCGGCTCAGTTCGGCCACGGTAACCGTTACGGGTTGATTGGGGCCAATGGCTGTGGCAAATCAACCTTTATGAAGATCCTGAGCGGTGAACTTACACCCAGCTCCGGCAATATATCGATTACGCCGGGTAATAAGGTGGGTACGTTAAGTCAGGATCAGTTCGCCTTTGAGGAGTACAGTGTCGTGGATGCTGTGATTATGGGTGACGCTAAGCTTTGGAGCATTAAAAAGGAACGAGATCGAATCTACGGATTGCCAGAAATGAGCGAAGCCGAAGGCATGAAAGTCGCCGACCTTGAGGTCGAATTCGCGGAACTTGACGGATACACGGCCCAAAGCAGGGCTGGTGAGCTTTTGATTGAGGCTGGCATTCACGAAAACTTACACTACGATTTGATGAGCGAAGTGGCACCGGGTTGGAAGCTACGTGTGCTGCTAGCACAGGCGTTGTTTTCAAATCCGGACATTTTGCTGCTGGACGAACCTACCAACAACCTGGACATTCACAGTATTAGCTGGCTAGCGAAAGTACTGAACGAACGTAAATGCACCATGATTGTCATTTCTCACGATCGTCACTTTCTTAACTCTGTTTGCACGCATATGGCCGATATCGACTACGGCGAACTGCGGATTTATCCGGGCAACTATGAAAGCTTTGTCGAAGCGTCATCTCTTATCCGAAAACAACTGTTAACCGAGAACTCAAAAAAGAGTGCTGAAATTGAAGAGTTGCAAGGATTCGTGGCGCGTTTCTCTGCCAATGCATCCAAGGCAAAACAAGCGAGTTCCCGCGCGAAAAAACTGGACAAAATTGAACTCGACGAAGTTAAACCTTCGAGCCGAATGACGCCCTCCATTAGTTTCAAGCAAGATAAGCAACTACACCGTCAGGCACTTGTATTAGAAGATCTAGCACACGGGTTCGATGATGGTTTGTTGTTCTCCGAAGGCAATATGATTTTGGAAGCAGGCGCTCGATTGGCAGTCATCGGTGAAAATGGTGTGGGTAAAACGACCTACCTGCGTTGCCTGATGAATGAGATCACTGCCAACGCCGGTAAAGTGCAGTGGGCAGAAAACGCTACCGTTGCCTATTGTCCGCAAGATAGCACCGAGGATTTCGAATCCGACTTAACCTTATTTGACTGGATGGCGCAGTGGCGTCAACCCAGCCACGACGACCTGATGATTCGAGGCATGCTCGGGCGTTTGCTGTTCACTGCCGACGATGCCAACAAAAAGGCAAGGGTTTGCTCCGGCGGGGAGAAGAACCGGCTGATGTTTGGCAAACTGATGTTATCCAATGCCAATGTTTTAATCATGGATGAGCCAACTAACCATATGGATATGGAAGCAATTGACGCTCTCAATCAAGCGTTAATGCAATACGATGGCACCTTGATTTTTGTCAGCCACGACCGGGAATTTGTTTCAACGATTGCTACCCGCGTCTTGGAGATCAAAGACCGGGAAGTCACGGACTTCCAAGGCACCTACGACGAATATCTATTGGCAGCTTGAGTTTTCGGATCGAAGTAAAGAACCGGAGTAAAGAACGGGAGTAAAGCGTCGGGGTAAAGTGCCAGAGTAAACAAGATCAGCGAAGTGCTGGAACACCTGTGAGTATATGAAACCGAAAATTCAAGGGTGCTTTTAATCGCGGCCTGACGTACCTATGTCAATTTGTTAGATTGAATGAGTTGCAGCGATTTCTGGTAGTGGTATCGCATCTGGTCCTGATCGTATCGATATTCGGTACCAACCGGACAGGCATTTCGTGCAAGGCACTGATATGCGCAGGCTGACCCCTCCCTTACCCTCTCGCCCATACAAGCCTGCAAATCAAACGTAACCCCGGGGGCACCAACCGGGCATGCGTCAACACATGGTCTGGTGATACATTTGCCGCAGGGCGCCTCCGCCAAATTGTTAGTCTGAGTCTCATCATGAGTTTCATCATGAGTTTCATAAAAGGTATTCGCCAGCACGACCACCCTATAAGCAAACCAGGTTCCATGAATGGCATTAATCCCGATCCCCAGCGCCGAATCAGCATGCCAGCCCAGTTGTTTCCCCAACGCCCGCAAATCAATCTGAAGATCGGTGGATGGATAAAGAACCAGATAATCCGCACAACCAGTCCGTTGAAGAAAATCCTCGACCATTTTGATCGACATGCAATCCAATGGGTCGCTTCCTGTCAGTGGTTCGTCCAGCGATTTCCAAAAACCAGAACCAGCATGCCCAAAGACCAATAGCTGGTTATAGTCACCGGCAATCTCAGGCAGCCCTATTGCTACTGTAGAAAGCTCAAGGGCTGCCTGTAATGTGAAGCCTTTCTGTAAGAGCAGCGGGTCTATTGGCAACCGAGTGACTCGTACTCTGTCTGGTTAAAGTCAGAGTTGCGGAACACCGATCGATAACTCTGGCATTTCTCGTCCTGTGAACCAAAATCCTCAGCCAGAAACCCTGCCCGTAACCCTTCTCTTGTGAGAACCTCCCGTTCCATGCGTATGCCACCGTCCAGCTCGGTATCGAGCACGATAAAGTTACCCGGTGCGTCCGTCATCCAGGGTAACCACTGACGTTCCTGACCATCAGCACCGAATCCCGGGTTACCTGTATGGGCAAATTGCGCCCAATAAGACATCATTGAGTTCGACAGCAGTGACAGGTCATCAAACGTTGAATCTGGAAAAAGAATCTTCATCGGGTCGGGGAAATACCCAAAGACAAAAAAGAGTTCGATAGCATGTGCAGCACCAAACAACTTCTGAAAGTCCACGAAACCCAGGTTTCTCCAGTCATCCGCATCGAATCGGTAGGAAAATACAGAGTCAGGTTGGTCCTGGCTGATTGCCTGGGCAATTTCGTCAACGCCCCGGACTCGCCAGAATTGGCTGCCGTACTTAACATCTCTGCCGTAGGCCGTTGGGTTTTTGATTGTCGTAGGAAACCCATTAACAGAATCAACATACTCCGGAAGAAAAGCCATAAAGAGCGCGACTTCTTCACGATTAGTGCCAAGAATCACCGGGACATTTGCATAGAGAGTCGGGTCTGAAAAAATTTCGATGGTAGACATTTCCGGCAAAACGTACCCATCTCCAATAAGAAGCGGCATATCAATCATGCCTGCAAAACTGGCATCGAAAATTTCGAAAATATCCTGCAGTGATAGATTCCTCATCCAGCTAGAGAGTTCTTCCGCCTCCAGTTCGCTCTGCATAACAATCGCAGACGATTTTCCCGGTGCTCGCCCTGATCGAACAAGCCAGTTCGCGGTCATTTCCTGCGACGTCATCACGTTATTATCACCCTGACTTTTCCACGGAACCTGCGCCTGCTCCCGGGTAAAAATGTTAAGGCCACCGCTTTGGACAATCGCTCTGTGAAACAAACCTTTCCCCAGCGGTGATGCCATCAGGCTGAGAACATTATAACCACCTGCGGATTCACCATAAATGGTGACATTTGCTGGATTGCCGCCAAACGCTGCAATGTTCTCCTGAACCCAATCAAGCGCCGATATCAGGTCCAGCGTGCCGTAGTTCCCGGAGGCATCCTCCGGCGTGTCCGAAGTGTCCCTGAGGGCATCATGGAAAAACCATCCCATTGGGCCCAGCCGATAGTTGACACTGACTACGATCACCTTTTGCTCGGTAGCCATCATCGAGCCGTCATAAATCTGGACTAAATCACTGCCACCATTTCCAACAGAGTTACCTCCCCCATGAATCCAGAACATGACAGGTAAGGCTTCATCAGCTGTCGGGACACCATCTTTGTGGTAGGTCGGTGCCCAGACATTCAGTCGAAGGCAGTCTTCAACACCAACATAAGCCCTGTCGACGTCAATATTTGCGATTACCGGTAGCTGAGGACATTGGGCACCATAGCCCAGCATTTCCTTACGCCCCTCCCATGGTAACGCCCTCAGCGGCGCCTTCCACCTAAGGTCGCCGACCGGGGGCTGGGCATACGGAATCCCTAGCCAGACATGTGCACCGTGCTTGCCTTGCAATCCAATAATGTCGCCCGTCGACAGTGTCCTCACTGAGGAAGGGGATGTTATTTTTACGGCTTCTTCCCCAGGACTTAGGTAGCTGTAGACTCCAACAGCAGAACCCACTGCGATGAGGACAACAAAAAGCAGCAGTAGTAGAATAAATTTCAGCATGCCTGGTTCATAACTATCTGATTTAGTTAAAGCTTATACCACTAATCACGCAGCGAATTTACAGTAATATGTGAGTCACCACAGTTTTTACTTCAGCGGCGCAATTAGTTTAGGATCAGACACTTATCGTCACCTTTTTAATCGCACTTTTTACCATGAGAGGAGTCACCATGATTGTTGTTGTAGCGGCACTAAAATTTGAAACACAGGAAGCCAGAGACACCGCCGTAGAAGTTACCCGGGACGTGCAGTTGGCGACACGGGAAGAAGAAGCAGGATGTTACGACTATTGCTTCGCCCCCGACCCTTCTATCCCGACCCGAATTCAGGTTTACGAATTATGGGAAGACAGCGACTCCCTCGCGGCACATTTCGAACATCCTAACTATGCCAAGATGGTTGAAGTTCTTGGTCAGGCTGGTGTGGTCGAAAGCGTCAACCAGGCTTACCTGGTCGAAAAAAGCGAACCTGTCTACGGCCCGAACGGAGAACGCAAGGAAGCATTCTTTCAAGACTAAGAGTCTTCAGGATTAAGCGCGCGAAAACTATTGCGACTAGCCCAGGATAACGACATGCACCAGATATTTACCAACGCAAACCTGTTCACTGCAACAGACCACAACGCGATCAACCACGGTGCCGTCTGGGTGGAAGGAAACCGAATTAAGTACGCAGGCCCAGGCGATAAATTACCCGATACACCGGCGGATGCTATTCACCATGACGTTAATGGGAAATTTATAATGCCTGGCATGACAGAAACTCATGCTCATTTGTCCTTCGCAGATGCCAGTCCGTTTGGGATTGGTGACACTAATGTCGAATCTGCAACTGTCACTGCGGTACGAAACTCCCGGCTGATGCTGGCATCGGGTTTTACCTCTGCCGTGAGTTTTGGGTCAACGTACTGCATAGATGTTGCCCTTCGCGAGGCTATTAACGCCGGAAAAATTATTGGTCCAAGGCTGCGTGCCGCTGGTCGCGATCTCGGTGCGACCGCCAGTAATGTCGACTCCGGCGGCGGTCTTAGTCAGATCGCAGATGGCCCCTGGGCTCTTCGGCAGGCAGTAAGACAACAGCGAAAATTAGGTGTCGACATCGTCAAAATATTTATTGATGGCGAGGCCATCAATAGCCAGAACCCTCCGGGTGAACTGTCATTCACCGACGAAGAGGTGAATGCAATCGTAGACGAAGCGCACCGGCGAAAAATGCGCGTGGCGTGCCACGCTCGTTCCGCCGCAGCCGTCAAACAAGCGGTTCGAGCAGGTGTCGATTTCGTTGGCCATGCCAATTACCTGGACGATGAAGCTGTTGAACTGTTGGCAGCAAAGAAAGATGAGATTTTTGTCGGTCCTGCCATCGCCTGGGAAATCACCTACCTTGAGAAGTGCGAAACGATTGGCGTGACACGCGAAACCGTTATCGCACAGGGATACGAGGCAGAAATAGAAGCCACAGTCGCCACAGTGGCGAAACTCAGGACCGCCGACATCAAGCTAGTTGTCGGGGGAGACTATGGTATTTCCATTGCTCCCCACGGAACCTATGCGAAGGATCTGGAATATTTCGTGACTTATTTTGGTATGAGTAATGCGGAATCTCTAATTTGTGCCACCAGAAACGGAGGGCTTGCATTTGAACCCGACGGCAGTATCGGAACATTGGAAGAAGGCAGCCTGGCCGACCTGGTGATTGTTGATGGCAACCCACTGGAAGATATTACGATACTGCAGGATCATCAGAACCTGACCGTGATGAAGGACGGCGTTTTGTACCAGAACCTGGAAAACCCGAACCCATACCTGGCAAGCACAACTGAATAGAGAATCATCATGCTGAAAACCATGCCGGATACCGGAACTGACTGGGATTCACTCAGGGCCGAAATGATCATTCGCGGAGCTAACGACGCAAAGTGGCGTGAAGGTAAAACAGCGGTGTATGTTTTCAATGCCGGTGAAGACGTCGCCAAGGTTCAAAAAGAAGCCTACACCATGTACATGTCTGAGAACGGACTGGGACCCCTCGCCTTCCCGAGCCTTAAGCAGATGGAAGACGAAGTCATTGGCATGGGACTAAGCCTCCTTCACGCCCCTGAGCATGCAGCCGGTAACATAACCTCCGGCGGTACCGATTCCATTAACATGGCTGTGAAAGCATCACGCGACTACGCCCGGGCAACAAAAGATATCGCTGGCACCCCAAATATTGTCGCACCCTACTCCGCTCACCCAGCTTTCGATAAAGCAGCCATGATGATGAGCCTGGAACTACGCCGGGTGCCTGTGGCTGACAACTTACTAGCAGACGTCGCCGCAATGTCTGCGGCCTGTGACGACAATACAATTATGCTCGTAGGTTCTGCGCCCAGTTTTCCTTATGGCCTGATCGACCCGATCACCGAACTCGGCGAACTCGCGGAACAAAAAACCCTATGGTTACATGTTGATGCTTGCGTGGGCGGGTACATCGCACCATTCGTTCGAATGAACGGCGGCGATGTTCCTCCTTTTGATTTTGAAATCTCAGGTGTTCGATCCATGTCCGCGGACCTTCACAAATATGGTTACTGCGCAAAGGGAGCCTCCACCGTTCTGTTTAGTGACGAATCCTTACGACAGCACATGATCTTCGATTGCGCCGACTGGCCCGGGGGACGGATGGTCACGCCAACACTAGCGGGCACACGTCCCGGAGGGGCTATCTCTGCCGCCTGGGCTGTGATGAACTATCTTGGAGTGGAAGGCTATCGCGCAAAACACAAACTGGTAACCGATGCCCGCGAAGCGATTGAGAAGGGCGTTATTCAACTTGGATTCCATATACTGGGCGAGCCTCAACTCGGTATCGTTGCATTCAGTCATCCTACAGAGAATGTATTCGCCATCTACAAGCAAATGTATAACCGCGGATGGTTTACTAGCCTAACAACAGTCCCCAAAGCACTACATCTGATGTTATCTCCTTTTCACGCAGAGGTGACAGACACCTACCTTAAGGATCTACAAGACTCGCTCAAGGCCGTTCAGTCGGGTGACAAGGATGCGGTAACAGAATCACGATATAGCTAGTTCACACCCCACACTTCAACTCTGAGCCAATAGAATGCGCCATTGTTATACTGTTAGAAACAACTCAACGACTTGACGGAAAATAGCCACGACGATGTATAGTTCCCGAACAGTAGCAATCTAATAAAACCAAAACCAGGAGACACCCATGAGCTACCAGTGGAGCTACGGCGATATTCTTGAGGCCGTAGAAAAAATCACACCAGAAGATCAGCCAGCATTGATTCACGGTGATCGAGTGACTAACTGGGGGGACTTCGTCCGCAGAACTAACAACCTCGCACGCAACCTTTTGGCCAGTGGTGTACAACCTGGAGAAAAAATCGCTTTCTATATGCGGAACTGTCCTGAATACAGCGAGGGAATAGCGGCCAGCTTCAAAGCCGGTTTAACACATGTAAACGTGAACTACCGGTATATCGAGCACGAACTTATCTACCTGATCGATAACTCCGATGCGACCGTTGTCGTTTACCACTCAGAGTTCCAGCACTATGTAGATGAGATTGAAAACCAGTTACCAGGCGTGAAGCACTGGCTGGTCGTGGACAATGGAAAAGCCTCCAGCTATGAAGATATGGCGAACAATGGAGACGGTTCGTCTCCCGGCATCAAACACAGCGCCGATGACCTCTTATTCCTTTATACCGGAGGTACGACAGGGATGCCTAAGGGTGTCATGTGGCGCCACGGTGATCTTTTCCAGGGGCTCGGTGCCGGCGGCAACCCGCGTCTGGGCACCCCACCCTGCACAGACCTGACAGAATTTTTGGAACGGATTAAGGCCAGACCAAGAATAGTTAACCTGCCCCTTCCACCCATTATGCATGGCACGGGATTATTATCCGCGGTCGGCGCAATGGCAGCCGGTGGTACGTGCGTCACACTCACCAGTCAAAGTTTTGAGCCTGGACTCGCCCTGGAAAACATCACTAAACACAAGATAACCCAGGTCACCATCGTTGGCGATGCTTTTGCCAGACCGATGCTCGAAGTGCTTGATGAAAACCCTGGGAAATACGATATCTCGTCAGTCGGCTTGATCAATTCCTCCGGTGTGATGTGGACCCGGGAAATTAAGGCGGGGCTTTTAAAACACAACGAAAACCTCCTGCTGTCCGATGCGTTTTCATCATCAGAAGCGATTGGTCTTGGGATGTCATTGATGACCAAAGATCAAACCATTGATGTCGCCAAGTTTGCACTTGGACCAAACTGCAGAGTCTTCTCTGAAGATTTAAAGGAAGTAAAACCGGGCACCGGCGAATCCGGTATGGTAGGTGTAAAAGGCTTTCTGCCTGTCGGCTATTACAAAGACCAGCAGAAAACAGACAAAACATTCATGGTCATTGATGGCGTACGCTACTCGATACCTGGCGACTGGGTTCGTGTCGAGGATGATGGATCACTAACGCTTCTCGGTCGTGGCAGCAACTGTATTAATACTGCTGGTGAAAAAGTTTACCCCGAGGAAGTAGAAGAAGCGCTTAAGTTCCACGACGCCGTCGCAGATGCACTTGTTGTCGGCGTGAAAGATGCAAAATGGGGGCAGTCGATCACTGCAGTGGTACAGCCAAATGAAGGCTGCGTGATCGACGAACTGGAGTTGAAGGAGTTCTCAAGAAAACACCTCGCCGCCTATAAACTGCCTAAGATGATCCTAATCAAGGACAGCCTTAACCGTGCTCCCAACGGCAAAGCCGATTACAAATCCATTCAGGAATATGCAGAACAACAACTGGGGATAAACTAAACATGAACTCCAACGCCCACAAAATTACCGTTTGGGGACGGCGCAACTCCATGAATGTACAAAAAAGCAATGTGGATGCTGAGTGAGCCGGACCTGGATTACCCGCGAAATGACATGGCGGGCTCCTTCAGCATAGATGATCAGTACACAGCAAAGAATCCGAAAGCATGCGTGCGCTACCTCACGCGACAATATGGAACGAGATCACTGCACCCGCCCCCAGTCTGGCGGGCCTTTAGTATCCGTAAACAGTGCACTGTAGGACTTTTACACAAACGGTGTGTTGAAAGATCTACTGAAGGATGTGTTGAGGGTATTAGAACGCTCATGTGCGGCGGATGATCCTTACCGCAGGACAAAAAGGTATAAGACAAAAAGACAAGAGAGAAACGCTGGCGTGCCATATTCCGGGGAGGTAGCAAGCACGCCAGCGCCGGTTTACCTACATGTTGTAGCGAACTGAAAGGCCCCAGGTTCTGCCACGAGTATAGCCACCAGTAATGAAGTTGGTAACGTTAAACGTGTTAACCAGGGATCGCTTGTCGGAAAGATTTTTGCCTTCCAACGCTACGCGCCAGTTACCTGTTGATGACGTATAGGCCAGCATCGCGTTCACCATCGTGCGGCTCTCAGATTCAGTGTTCGCCATAAATGTGCTCGTCAGATCAATGGGTGAGTCGGTATACATCTCAGAACGGTATGCTGCGTTAGCGCCGATCATCATGTTCCCGCCGTTAATACTGAACTCGTATTGAACGCCAAACTGTGCAGTCGTTTCCGGTGCATACCCGAGTTCAAAATTACTGGCTACGTTAACGCTGTTGATGCCACCGGCACCATCGTCCTGTAGCTCGATGAATTCGTCGATATCGGAATCCAGATATCCGAGGTTGAGGTTAACCGTCAGCCCATCAACCGGCGGTAGCCAAAGAAATTCAATTTCAACGCCGCTTGAAGTCACTTCTCCGACATTCGAGGTGATGGACTCAAGTCCAGTTGGCAGCAGCGCAATCGATTGCAACTGTTTCTCTGTATAGTCGTTGTGGAAGACTTCGACGTTCAGCCTGACTCTGCCATTGGCAAGTGTTGATTTCAGTCCCAGCGAGTAAGTATCTACCAGCTCCGGCTTATAAGAGAGGACTCTTGATTCAGAACCAGAGGTATCAAAGCCGCCAGACTTGAAGCCGGATGCATAACCGGCATAAATCAACATGTCATCGTTTGGTCGGTATGAGAGTTTCGCACTGGGTGTGAACTCAGACCATTCATCACTACCGTCCCTGGCAGCAGTGAAGTTTTCAACATCGACCTGATTTCCCACCCCCAGGAAAGAACCATCGTTGCCGAAATGTGGCAGGAAAAAAAGGACAGGCAGGTTTGCTGCGAACACGTCTTCCATGCCCGGCGTTAACACAAGCGGTGCTCGCTCCAGGCCTGGGAAGCCTAAAAAGGCCGCAGCATAATGAGTAATGGTCACTTCCGAGACTTGTTCGATATCTTTCTCATCCTTCGTATAGCGGCCACCAACAGACAGCTGCCATTGTTCGTTGATGTCCCAGTCTACGTTGCCGTAAACAGAGAAAGACTGAGTTTCGCGGTCGTCCTGAATACCGACCCGATCATGGGCTGTTAGGAGCCGTAGCAGAGGTGTTTGCTCGGTAAAACCCAGGATGCTCTGGTCGGCATCGAGATGGTACAGACCAAAGACGGCATTCACATTATCGCTGCCATAGTTAAGCTGAAATTCCTGGCTGAAGTCTTCCGATTCCCGATCCTGGATGGTATTGATGAACACCTGGTGGGTGCCGTCAAAGTCAAACGGAAGGGTGTTGTCCAGGTCCCTTCGGGACGTGACCGACTTTAAACTCCAGTTATCGTTGATATCCCAATTAACGGCCAGGGAGATCCCCTTTGAATCAATTTCGAACCGGTTATAGCCATTGGTGGTATGTGCAGTATTCACATCGTCCACATTGGAGGGGAGGCTGGTATCAAGAGGCTCGGTCAAAAATGCTGAACCGGGGATGAACATATTTGCGCCGCCCAACAAGAAAGCAAATGTACCGAGACCGCCGCCACCTGTTTGTTCAATTGCGACTCGATTAGGGACAGTCGGGTCAGAGTCGTCTTTAAAGGAGTCGGCTGTTAGCTTGACTGAGATGTTGTCCGAAGCTTCCCAGATAAGGGTGCCGCGAAACGCCAACTTGTCTGCACTCGCATACTCACCACCGTCGAATCGGTTAGTTTGATAGCCGTCGCGATTAGTGGAAGAGAAGCTTAGGCCACCCAGCAGATTGTCAGACAGAGCGCCGGAAATACCACCTTTCATTTTGACCAGACTGTCGGTTCCGGTCTTTAACTCGATGGTGGCTTCTGTTTCTTCAGATGGAGCACGACTGACATATTTGACAGCTCCGCCAATCGTATTTCTTCCGTACAGGTTGCCCTGAGGACCTTTCAGAACTTCTATCCGCTGCACGTCATAAACCTCGAGCAAACTACCACTTGTTCGATTGAGATAAACGTCATCGACATAAATCCCAACGCCTTGGTCAAAGCCTGGATCGTTACCGATACCGCGAATAAATATCTGGACACTGCCTGGTAGAAGACCGCTGGTCTCGTTAATGGTGATATTCGGCGTGAGGTTTTCAAGGTCAACGATGTTGTCGGCACCGGCATTGCGAAGCGCATCGGCGCTAAAAGCACTGACAGCAGCAGGAACATCCTGCAAGTTCTCTTCCCGTTTTCGCGCCGTGACGACGATTTCTTCAATTGTCGCTGTCTCGGCGGCAAATGTTGAGATGCTATAGAAGCCACCAAAAGTCGTTACTAAAAATACGGATAAACAGCTGGTCTTAACCATTACGCGTAGCATTGAACAAGCCATTGAATATAGTGGTTTCATATGCCCCTCTCGTGAAAATTTCCATTTTAAGTGGTGCCAGTTTCGTAAACCACATCGATTATGTCAACTAATATTGACGAAAAGGAAAATTATAGGGTAAAAAATGTTCATAATTCGCTAAATAACAGAAATAAAAAGATATTTCTGCGAAAACACTGGCCGGAGAGGCTGATTTTCAGGCGCTCAGGGTAGTTCTGAGCATAATTTCTTCAATATGTGTCACTACCGGGGGTTTTAATGGCGCAAAAAGGAAATTAGGGTATTATTTACTGCCATAATTCGCAAAATACCGGATCTGAGAACCAGAGATTTGATGAGTGAGAACTTTAAGGGTCGTAGCTTCAACGAACCTGTCGACAAGGCCGGGCATCCATCATCCAACGAATCGCATTTTCCAACAGTTTTTGGTACTGCGGGTCTTGATAAGCTTCAGCCCGGTGCCCTAAAGCTGAATAGATCGAGCGCCCATTTCCAACACAACGACTCCACACGATGGGATGGTCACCCATTCTTAAGTCCCGGTCGATGGTCAGTAGTTTGAGTACAGGTGAATAACTGTCTTCATCGACGCGTGCCAAAACCGTAAAGCCCTGACGACGAGGACTTTCTTCCCAGGAATACCATTCCTCTTCGTGCATCCACTCTTGCTTGATTCCCGCCATCACTGGGTGGTCACCGAGCTCATTGATTATCCGGGCGCTTTGAATGTGTGGACCCATCGTATGGGCAATGTACTGAGCACCCATTAGATTTTCGATGTACCAGGGCCAGTCTTTATGGGAGCCGTCCGCCGCTGCGTGTATCCCCAGCCAACCTCCACCCTGTTCCAGCCAACGCTGGAACACCAGCTGCTGTTCATCGCTGAGCATGTCACCGGTAGCATTGTGAAATACCACAACATCAAAACGAGACAAGTCTTCGACGTTAAACACGGCACTGTTTTCTGTATGAAACACAGACCAACCTTGATCCGCAGCCTTCTGCTCAAAGAAGACCGTGCCGGCTCGGATGGCTTCTTTGTGGCGCATCCTGTTGGTCTTGGTAAACAATAGAAGTGAGGGTGATTTCACAAAAGCCGGAACCTCAGGTGCTATCGATTCATGCTCCTGCGACGGGAACACGATACCCCAAGCGCCGATGTACCAAACAGAGACGAAACTCCCCAACACCAAGAGAGCTGCGACAACTGCCAACCCTTTGAATAGTTTTTTGATCACAACATTTACTCCTGTTTAGTTCCCAGGCAGTGGCGACGAGCAACCACTGTTTATTGGGGAACGCGCGGCAACACAGGTCCACCCGCGTTGGCCAGGCGCACGGACTTAATCGTGCGGTCATCGTCCCAGAGAAATTCGATCCTGAAATCCCGGGCCTCGAAGAAGAAGTGATCTTCTTTCTCTTCTCGCATTGGGCCTTTCAAATACACCGATTCAACCATCAGATCACGGCCGTTGTAACTGAATTTGAAGGTGGTAAGACCTGTTCCGTAAGTACCGGCGTACTGACGATAATGTGTGTTGATGTCAATGTTCGCCAGCTCCTCAATCGTCCACATTCCCGGGTGCTCACCGGTATCCACTCGAACCTGGGCAATGAACTCGGGATCAACGACCGGACCCGCGTGCCCCCAGGCGCGATGCAGAAAAGTGAGTAAACCACTCGCTGTCACATCGTCAAATGCCGGTGCGTCTTGATGACCCGGCATCATGCTATTCCAGGTTTCACCGCGGACAGAAATTGGTCCGCGCAAACCCTGCAAAACGATTCTGGCGAGTCTCTCGCTAGGGCCAGTCACCCACTCCGACCCGGCCAGCACAGGCGCAAGCGAAGCGATGCCTTCTCCATCGGCACCATGACAAATAGCACAGCGGCTTAAGAAATAAGCCTTCCCCATGTTTTTTCGACGTTGCTGATCCGGCGAAAGTGGTTTCGCGTTTGCCGCCAGATCATCTCCTGCCCAGGTAAACGCCGCTCGAGCATTAGCGATAGCAGGCCAGATGTTCTGGGGTGGATCAGTGAACAAAATATGCGGTTTGCCTAAGACCACCCGGCCGAAAGAATCATCTCGCGCCACCTCAGACATACCTGCCAACATCACTTCCTGCAGCCATTGATGATCTTGACGCATGACACGATCGAGAAGGCTCTCGCCATTTCCGGGATTCATCTTGAAGTTCTGGCTGACCAGGTTTTTGATAAAACCAGTCGAGCGTTCATCCTGCTCTCGCCAGTTCTTCTCCAGCATGGCTTCTATCAACGCCAACTCGTTGCCGCTAGCGGCGGCCTGAACGGCAGTGCGAGTCATCGCATCTTCGCGGTTTTGCACCACGGTTTCAGCGAGATGCAATAGTACGGATTCAATCTTATTGTGTGCGGCCAGATACATGGTGGCGTGATGGGCGACAGAAACGCTCGCCGACTGTTTTGCCATATCTAGAAGTTCCGTCGCGGCAAGTAACTGATGCCCCGCACGAAGCGCCGCAACACGGACAGACCGATGTTGGCTTACCAGCGCTTTTTTTACCGTCCGATGATTAAGCGAACCACGACCAGTTAAAGTCCAGATTGCGTGAAGTGCAGACAGCTCACTATCTTTGGCGACAAGCAGGGTTAACTCAACGTCGATACCCGAGCCCGCATCATCAAGCAACAGCCGCTGCGCTGTGTCACGGTACCAGCCGTTCTCGTGCGACAAGAGCTTCACCAGTTTCTTTCCGCTCGCCACACTATTTGGCCGACCGGTTCTTCTGGCTTCGTTCTTCGCGGTCACCCGCCATATGCGACCGCGCCCAACGGGCTTGTCCAGGCCTCGGGATAATGCCTGGGCACGTAGTTCATCTGAAAGAAACAGCTGATCCTGAATAATGCCACGGTACATATCGACGATATACAACGCGCCATCGGGTCCAACATCGACGTCAACTGGGCGAAACCGCTCATCCGTAGATGCTAAAAACTCTCTCCGACCCCATTTTTCATCTTCATAAAGAATGTGGTCAGCGCCAGCTTTTAGGTCACCGTTTTTGAATCTAAGCTGGACCACTGCGTTGGCTGCTGGTTCAGCGACGAAGACATCACGCCTGTAGTCTTCGGGAAACTGATCACCTCGATAACCAACCATGCCGCTGGCTGACGTTGGCTTGTCTAACCGACCATCCGGCCTTAAGACGCCGGGCACGTAAGCACGATTAACGCCTGTATTTACCCGCACCGCGAAGACCTGGTCGTCTTTGCTAACCCGAATATTTAATCCTGGACCTCCCGAGTTACCCGCAGCAATAACTGGTTGAGAGTCATAGAGATCACCCAGCAGGAAGTTTGAATTCGTGTTGTAGTAGAGCAAACCTTGAATGTCCTGAGTAATCCCCCATTGGCCTCGAAACAAAGTCGGTTCAATAACCAGCACACCGTTCTTAATCCGCATTCGACGGTTAGATTTGGCATTGTAGATCCAGTTGTCGATGGCCAGGAGCAAGCCATTTTCAGCATGTTCAACATTGCCTGGTTGATCCCCGTATTGCGAAAGCCTCGTCTTCTGTTGGCAATCAATGTCTTTAGACAATCCGCTCTTGCTGGGACAGAGCCAAAGGTTGGGTGGCTCACCAATGAGCAGTCCTTCATTGACTATGGCTATCGCTCTTGGCAACACCAGGCGATCGAGTAGTACCTGGCGTTGGTCAAAAGCACCGTCGTTATCGAGGTCTCGGAGCCTAATGACCATGCCCACCGGATCGGTGTCATTGTTGCCATATGCATCAGGCATAAAGCCCCGCATTTCCACGACGTAGAGATCACCTGTCTCATCCCACGCAATTGCAACAGGGTCTTCGACCAGAGGCTCAGATGCTACTAACTCAATTTGAAACTCTGGCGCTATTGAGAAACTAGCTAATGCTTGCTCCGTGCTGAGTTCAGGCGCAGGTGGTGTCTCCAGCGAAAGATAGAACGGCGTCTCATCGCCACTCGCTAGTTGCACTAACCACATTTGTACCAACAACGTTAAGAGGGCGATGGGCGTTGATCGCACGAGTGTCGAGCTAATATGTCTCTGAGTCATAAATCGAGTACCAACCGCGTTGTCACTTCTCCAACAGGAGGTAGCTGAGTTTCAGTATATGCGTTAATACTGTCAACTATAAGTGATGAAAAGGTTAGTTTTTTAGGATATATCTTTCATAATTCGTAATAAATGTAGACAAGGAGATCATGTATCAAAATGCCTGTGGGGATCACTGTACCCCTCGAACCTGAACGTTGCAGCGCTTGCTGACCAGTGGATGGACTGGCAATGCAGCACGTTCGAAAGCGGGTTCTTTATGATCTTTATGAACAAAATTCGGATACCTGCTGAAAAGAGCAGCCAGCCGTTGGCGCTTAAGATCAAAGACTAACGGCAAGACCGAACTATCAAAAACATGTGATGATCCCGTTCGGTAGAAACTCTGATAAGTGGCTCAGCGAAGAGAAACGCAACGCTGGGCTTCAGTAGTCGTCGACTTTGCCACGGTTTTTTTTAACTGAGCCCTGCTTCTTCTTACCATCGAGTCGCTTGCGCACCGATGACCTGGATGGGCGAGTCTTCCTTCTGGCTTTCTGGACATGTTGGGATTTTTGAAGCAACTCATCTAGTCGCTCCAGGCCTTCTAACCTGTTTTTTTCCTGGCTCCTGAATTTTTGAGCCTTGATGACGATCACACCATCGGTATTGATCCTGGCATCACTCATCCTGAGAAGTTTTGACTTAACAACTTCCGGTAAACTGGAGGCCCTGACATCGAATCTTAAATGAATAGCAGACGAGACCTTGTTGACGTTCTGGCCACCCGGACCACTGGCACGGATCGCCGAAAATTCAATCTGGCTCTCAGGAATGTCTGAAACGCGAATCATCAGGCACGCGACATAAAGTTAGCATTGGTTGTATTCACCTTGATACTCTCACCCTGCTCTATGTATTCCGGCACCTGGACGATAAGACCCGTTGATAGCGTTGCAGGTTTATTTCGTGCATTAGCCGAGGCGCCCTTAATACTGGGCGCTGTTTCGACGATCTCAAGCGTGACAGATTGCGGCAGGTCAATCGCAACGATATTCCCTTCCACGATCAGAGCTGTAATCCCTTCCAGACCGTCAATGAGATAAGGCAACTGATCTTCCATAGCGTCCGCGTTGAGCAGATATTGGCTGTAATCGGTCGTATTCATAAAAACGTACTGCGCGCCATCAATATAGGAAAACTGTACCTGAACCTTCTCGTAGTCCGCCTCCCCCAGAAAATCATCACCCTTAAGCGATTCATCACGTTTCTGTCCCGTCACAAGATTTTCAAACCTGATTTTGTAAAGCGTTGATGCACCCCTCGCCGACGGACTCTTCGCCTCGAGTTGTTTTACAACATGTGGAGCACTTTCGATCTGTACCACGTCACCCCGTTTTAAATCGCTGGCTTTCGGCATCGATATTCCTGCTTTGAAAAAACACCTATTGTACAATTCTTCTTGCCTATTTTATCTGTCTTAACGCATGTTTGATCAGCAAGATCTCATCAAGATCGCCAATTATGAAATGCCTTTTGGCCGATACAAGAACACCCCACTAATCCAACTACCGGAGGAGTACCTTCTATGGTTCGTCGATAGGGGCTTTCCGACGGGTAAACTTGGCGAACTAATGCAGATGACCCTGGAAATTAAGATAAACGGTCTTGAAAACCTGATTTATCCCCTTCAGGAATCACCCAAGCAAAAACAGCCAACAGACACAAAATTTACATTTGAATGAAAACCGCGTTGGTTTATTCTCTCTTGGCATTTTTAGCACTGTTCATCTATGAATTTTCCGATTAACGCTAATCTTGATGAATCTCTGCAGGTAGAGGTTCATCTGCATCAGTTATATCTGGGTGACAGGGATCGCTATTGCTGGACCTACCTAACCCGTGGCATGCAAACACACCAGCAACGCGAAATGTGCCTGTCACTTCTGGTAGGCGACGAAGATGATATTGAAGACTTCCCCAAAACACCCATCAAAATGTTTCAGCTACTGGCTGAGCGAACACGTTCAGGGCGAAAAGTAGTCTCCGGTGATTCAACTCGCCTTGGTCAGAAAGGAATATTCGGTTTTCCGTCGTTGTTTTACGTTCCTTCAATCCAGTATGAAGACCTTCCATCGGTAGACGAGTACCTGAGCCTTATCCTTGTACACCAGGAAGAATATGACTACGCGCGGCAATATGGACTAACCCGTTTTCTCTCAAGGTTAGGTAAGTTCTGTTCCTCATTTCCCTATCCAACCTGGAACACACCCGTAAGGCCCTCACTTTTCCCGTCTACCGCGCGGGAGCTCAGTATTTTGTCCAACGCGAGCCATGTACTCGCTGATTATTCCTACGCACATCAGCTTGGTTCCGTATTGCAGTTTCAGCTTCATCAAAAAGATGCGGACCAGGTTCAAAAAGCGCTGACAGGTCTGCAACAAAACCAGGTTGCCGTCATCAATACCGCATTCTCTCCGCGTTGTGATGCCAGCCTTTATTGGCAGGAAGGCCAGGAACTTCCCGGCGCCTACGCAGCGCCGGAAGCAACCACCGGTATGCTTGGAGGAAGCTTTGTTTCACTTGGGTTCAGCCAACTCGCGGAACTATCCATTGAAGAAGATGGATTCAGTGTCGTGTTTTCAGAGTCCGACTGGGGTTCTCTCTGTCAGGCCATCAGCAACGAAGAATCCTATGAGACCGAGCTACCTGACGGCAGGCGATTCGTGCTGGATTACGTCGACGTCACTGCAGCCTCAAGCGCCAGGCCCTATGAACCTGTCGCTGTCTGGAAAACCCTGGAACAACCCGCTGCCAAAGCGAAGACACGTGAACCATCCCAAGTCAATGTGCGAGCCGGTATGTATGACAACCTGTCTGGCACTGCAAGTTTTGCCGAAAGAGTCAATCATGCCGAACTGCTGGCTTACATCGGGCGCATCGAAGCTATCATCGGTGATGCCATGTCCGAGGAAACAGACTCCTTTGTGCTGCAGCTTGAACTCACCATTACGCCGGGCCAGGCAAACGTTCGCCTGCTTTCCGATATAGACCTCAATCCCGATTTCGACGCTTTCATTACAGGTACAGTCCAGAAAATTGATCCTTGCCCCGTAACCTCCCAGATCCATATCCGGGTACCGTTCCATATAAACCAGGAATAGAAAGATGACACCAGGTGAAACCACGGTCGAACTGGTTGAGCAGCTAACCAATGAAGGCGTAGAGCACATTGTTCTTCTGATGAGGCATTCGGCGCGCGAGTACGAGCCAGGAAAGCATGACCTGTTGAATCCACTAACAGATGAGGGCCGTGATCTCGCCAGGGACATGGGTAAGCGACTGCCAAAAGGACTTGTCGTGCGCGGTTATACAAGCCCCGCAGAACGCTGCGTGGAAACTGCTGGTCTTATTATGAGCGGTTATGCCGCCGCTGAAGGCCAAATCCTGCGGAACAGGGTTGTAGAAGCCCTTGGCGTATTTTATGTGTTAGATCAAATAAAGATGTTCAAATCGATGCAGGCTGAAGGCGGTATGGTCGGTTTGCTGCAGCGCTGGTTTGACGGCGGCATTGCCCGGGACGTTCTTATGCCTGCTGACCTGGCGGTCAGGCTGGTCGGGGGCCTCGCAAAAGAAAAACTCAGTCAAACCGGGGACGATCCGCAACTGGATCTTCTTGTGTCCCACGACTTCACGCTCTATACCATCAAGGATCAATTGCTAAAACAGGGTATCAATCGATATCCTAATGTTCATTACCTTGACGGCGTCGCCTTTTTCAACCGTGACGGTAAGACATTCATCCAGTCCCACCACGAGCCTGCCATTGAACTGGATGTATCACTGCCAGTTTAGGGCTCAATTAAAAAGAGGCTTCATCCGGCGGTTTAGCCACTCGATCAGAATTTGGTTGGTCTCTTGCGGCTTTTCCTGCTGAATCCAGTGCCCACAATCCAGAGTATGCTCTTCAAGGTCATCAACATACCCTGTCATATCGGTTTGTGGCACCATATCGTGCTGGCCATAAATCATCAGCGACGGATGGATAACTTTTTGTTCTACGGATGCTGTGGTTTCCCAGTTACGGGTGAAGTTTCGATACCAATTGCAGGCTGCATGAAACCCACTGTGGTCGAATGCTTCGATAAAGACCGCAAGTTCTTCCTCGCTCATCATCAGTTCGCCCCGCTCTACCATCGTCTCTGCCATGCTGATAATAGAATTGCCCGCGGGTTGATTCTCGCCTGTCTCGAGCCACTGCTTTGTTCGATACATATTGGTCAGAAACTGCCGGGTGTTGTTCTCGAACGAAGTTGCTGCCACCCCTGGCTGACGGTTGAAGTGAACAATATAAAACTCTTGTCCGAGCATCTGCTCCCAGAAGGCGACCGGGTCAGCCTGCTCCCTTGGACGAAAAGGCACAGACAGGTTTGCCACACCGGCAATTCTTTCGGGGTTTAATAATGCATGGTGCCAGACAAGGATCGCGCCCCAATCGTGGCCGACAAATACCGCTTTATCGATCCCCAACACATCCAGCAAGGCGTTGTAATCTGAAGTCATATGATGGCAGTCGTAGGATTCTACTGATTCTGGCTGGCTCGAGCGGCCATAACCTCGCTGGTTCGGCACGATGACGTGATAACCTTCCGCTACCAGTGCCGGAACCTGGTAACGCCAACTGAAAGCGTGTTCGGGCCAACCGTGCGCAAGCACCACCGGTATGCCGCCCTGGCCTGCCTGAAAGACCTCAAGCTCGACGTCTCCCACTTCAATCATTTCCGGTTTTGGAAAACTTAACATATCGAATTACCCCTTAAGCTACTGGTAGGCATCATCAAGGAAGCGATGAAGCCTGACTTTACTGTTCACGCCGAACTGCCTTACGATATTCACATAAAGCCACAGCAACTGATAGTCGACAACTGATCGTCGACGCCACGCTCAACAACGGTGGCCATTTTATATTTGTGACTCCGTCGCTCCACCTGGTTGGCTATTCACCTGGTATACGACGAACATCACCGACCCAAAGCTGGGTCATGTCCTAAGCTTGAGCATGCCTGTAACTAATACCTTCCCATTCATTAAAGACTCTCATCGGGTTTTGTCGGTTGACTTGTTGCTACTGGTCTACAGACAATGGATTTTTTATCCTTACTACCACTCAGGAGCATCACATGGCCGTAGGCATCGTCGCAACACTAAAGATCCAAGCCGACAAGATAGAAGCATTTGAAACAGACTTTAAAGCGCTGATGGCTATCGTCGCCGAGAAGGAGCCCGGCAACAACTACTACGACCTGCATAGATCCAGAGACGAAGTTGGCTCTTATGTGGTCATGGAGCAGTATGTAGACCAAGCAGCGCTTGACCTACATGGCAAGTCTGACGAATTCAAAGCAAAGAGCGCCAAGCTGGGTGATTATCTTGCCGGTGCACCCACCGTCACAATCCTGGATGCTGTTTAGCCCGTCATTAGCTAAGGGCCAGATCTTTTGGCCCTTTTTCAGTTCGTGCGTCCGTTTATGGCTAAGGCGCATATACGCACGGTTAATAAATCCGATGTAATCCCCCTACTTCTCGTCGAGATCAGCCGTTGGTTTCGCCGCTCCTCTACCTAATTTTATTGAATCACCTGCGAGTTGAAGATCCAAATGTCTTGCCAACCGGGTAAACGAGGTGTGCTCACAGTGCGCCTGAGGGTTTACCTACGAATGGCACAATGATTCTGCTGCTGTAAGCGATCATGGGATCCCTGAAGATATCTATATGGGAATCTCCAATAACTTGGTCAGGAATAACCTTGAAAAACCGGCCGTCTCACCGGTCCCCATCGGTCACCGCTACCGGCGCCACGAACCGGAAAAAACCGCGCTCTACCCGATTGTTGAACAACACCTGTCTACGCTTACCGGCGAACTGACACTGAACCACGCGTCGTTGCCCGCCTTCGTCGTCGAAGAGTTCCGTAAGTACTTGCGCTGCGGGCGCCTCGAACATGGTTTCTTACGGGTAAAGTGCGATGGCTGCCGGCACGAGCACCTTGTCGCTTTCTCCTGTAAGGGTCGCGGCTTCTGCCCATCCTGCGGAGCAAGACGGTAGGTGCTGTTGAGATCGGCAGCTACGTCGCTTCCAAGCACGCAGTCGTGGGACTGACTAAAACCGCCGCGGTAGAGCTGGGCGAAGCCAAGGGTATTCGCATTAACTGCATCTGCCCCACCACCGTAAACACCCCAATGGCACATGCCGACGGCGGTGTGTTTATGATTGAAGGTGAGAAATTATTGGTGCCATCGAACCGTATTTGTGAGCCCGAAGAATGTGCCGCGATGATTCACTTCTTAGCAGCTGAAGACTGCGCTTTGTCAGCGGGCAGTCAATTATGATTGATGGCGGTATAACTTCGGGTATGACAGAGCGTACCTTTAAGAAACTGCTAGGGGAGTGAGCAGACGCTAGATGTTAAGCGTTAAAAAAATGGCGCCCGAGGCGCCATTTTTTTATTCATCACATCATGTATTCCTATCGCAGCATGCTCTTCGAAAATACATTAATAACAAGGGTTCCAATAACAATAAGAGCAACGCCAAGAATGGCCGGTAAATCTAACTTTTGTCCGTAAAGCACAAAACCGACAATGCTGACGCTCACTATACCCAGACCAGACCATAGCGCATAAGCAATTCCAATTGGAAACCCCCTGAGGCTAAGGGATAAGAAAAACAATGCCGCCGCATAACCAAGCACCACAAAAACACTGGGAACTAATAGAGTAAACTCTTCGCAAGCCTTCAAAAAACTTACCGCTACAATCTCAAAACATATTCCGATCAACAAATAGATCAAAGGCATTTTAGATATCTCCTAGAAAAGTTATAACAAATAGGACCATACAATACTTTCCGCCCTGTGCATGGCGAAATATTAATTTCCCAATAATATCAGAGTGGTGCCGGTTGCTGCTTGCTCCAGCAAATATTACCCTCGGACAGCATGAGAGATGTGATCTACTTACTTTTTCACCTGCTCACCACCCTGGCTAAACTGATTGGACCCGGTGGGAGCCGAACTGTTATTGCCGAGAACCTGCTCCTGAAACAGCAGCTGATCATCCACAACAGGTCGAGGCAACGAGCGCCCAATCTTTCAACCCAGGACCGTACCCTACTCGGTTTCTGGTCGTTATTTCTGAATCCCAAGCGTATTTTCAGAGCAGCCATAATCATCAAGCCATCTACCCTGCTCCGGTTTCACACTGCGCTGAAGAAGCGAAAGTATCGGCTGTTGTTTTCACCAGGCGGTGGGCGTAGACCTGGACCCAAGGGACCGTCAGCCGAAGTCATCAATGCCATCGTTGAGATGAAACGGCGAAATCCACGATACGGCTGTCCCCGCATTGCCCAGCAGATCAACCTGGCCTTTGGACTGGAACTCGACAAGGATGTTGTACGCAGAGTTCTCGCCACACACTACAAGCTTGATCCTAACAACCGTGGCCCTTCCTGGTTAACCACGATCGGTCATGCCAAAGACAGCTTATGGAGCGTAGACCTGTTCCGCTGTGAATCCATTTTATTGAAGAGTCACTGGATAATGGTCGTGATGGATCAGTACACCCGCAGGATTATCGGCTTTGGCGTGCATGCGGGTAACGTTGATGGGCGAATCCTCTGCCGCATGTTCAATGACGCTACTTCTGGACACGACTGGCCGAAATATCTCAGCTCAGATAACGACCCTCTCTTTCAATACCACCGGTGGAAAGCCAATCTGAGAATACTTGAGATTGAAGAAATCAAATCGTTGCCACATGTACCAATGTCGCATCCCTTTGTTGAAAGACTTATCGGTAGCATCCGACGCGAGTTGCTAGATCAGACATTGTTCTGGACCGGGACAGACCTGGAGAACAAGCTGCGGGAGTATCAGTGCTATTACAACGAGTGTCGAACTCATTCGGGGCGTGATGGCTCTACTCCAACAGAAGCCACCGGTAGCAAGATTGTGGATATCAACAAGTACCACTGGAAAAAGCATTGTCGCGGGTTATTTGAATTACCAATTGCCGCCTGAACTGGTAATTTGCCAGGGGCACCTTGACTGTAATTATAGTGTAGTTATACTGTAATGGTGAATCATCTGACATTCGAATGGTACAAAGGAAAAAATGCTTCTAACGAGAAGAAGCACGGCGTGACTTTTGATGAAGCTAAAACGATTTTCACAGATCAATTCGCTCGCTTAATTGCTGATCCCGATCACTCAGGAGAGGAGGATCGGTTCATTCTTCTTGGTACAAGTATCCATTCACGATTACTGGTGGTGTGCCACTGCGTAAGAATGAATGACTCCATTCGCATCATCTCTGCACGTAAAGCAGATAAACAAGAACGTGAAATTTATGAAGGGTATCGTCATGCGTAATAATTACGATTTTTCCAAATCAGAGCCTAATCCTTACGCTCAAAAATTGAAAAAGCAAATTACCATTCGCCTCGACGAAGATACTGTCGAATATTTCAAGGCGATGGCTGAGGAAAAAGGTATCCCATATCAAAGCCTTATCAATTTATATCTTCGCGATTGCGCCCAGGAACACAAAGACCTCAAACTGCAATGGCAATAATGTCAGCGGGGGGATCCTAATGTAGAGCACTGTCGCGGTGTGTTTCAGCTACCGATGGCTGCCTGAATGCGAATTCGCCAGGGACAACATTTATTGGCAATTTGACGCCGCTGTCGCTTGTATCTTACTTCTCATTGTTGGTGCTAAATCGGTTTATCATTCAATTTGCGGTTTGCGCCTTAAACCAGCAAATATATGAAACTGGACGCAATCATAACAAAACCCGTGAAGCGGGCCGTTTGAACTCCTGGCGGCAGCAGTTTCTCGATGAGCACGAAGAGCGTGATAGCGAGTATCCACACTAGATTCATAACGCCCCCAACGAATAGTAGCCCCATCAGGACCCAACAACGATACCATGGGGTTTTTGCGCCCAACTCGCCATTCAGGAGAGCAGTGGTCCCTGGTTCAGCGAATCCGTCAGGCAACAAATCAAAGAAACCGACAATACAGACCTCCACTGAAACCGCTGTCGA
>Ga0209362_1000488_pt1 | contig 35274 bp, 62 predicted proteins | sample SaaInlV_165m_DNA_FD_184680 | JGI IMG/M metagenome (GOLD analysis project Ga0209362, IMG submission 184680) | Marine microbial communities from expanding oxygen minimum zones in the Saanich Inlet - Saanich Inlet SI037_S3LV_110m_DNA (SPAdes)... | ecosystem: Environmental > Aquatic > Marine >... | reverse complement strand
CGCTGGGTGGTTGCCTGGCAGTATTGCATTCACGGAGCAGGCCAAAAGCGTGCTCGCTGCTGAACGCGGCCTGGACAAGAAGGTTATTCGGGGTTCCTATGCAATCCTGGGTGCTTCCCGGGATCCGCTGATCAAAGAGGGTGCGGCACTCAAGCGAGTGCTGACTGAGATCCGAAACTCGTTCACCATCCCCGAGTACAGCTTGCGTAGTACCGCTGGAGGGGAATCCGAGAAGCCTCTCAAGGTGACGGGATCGTACTTGATCGAGTCCGCCAAGATTGAAGAGTTCCTTGAGCGGTTCGAAGAAGCTCGAAAGCAATACCTTGCTTGGGGTAAGCGGGTGTCTGAGCTTGAGAACTACAACCGCATTCGTAACGCAGATGAGGCGTTTCTCGGCGACGACTGGGCTGTTGTGGATAAGAAGTATCCGTCTGCTGCGAGCATGGCGGATGCAATTTCGTGCGACATGCCCAAGATTGAGCCATTTGACGCCAGCTTCACGCTGGCTGACGTGGCACCAGAGACCGCCAAGATGCTTCGAAAGCAGGCAGCTGCTCGGCTTGAGGCATCCGTTGAGGGTGCAACGTCTGAGTTGATCCTGGATTTCAAGGAGATGGTGGAATCCATCGCCAAGAATTGCGGTAAACGGGTTCGCTTGCTTCCGCCAATGGGCCCGCAAGCAGACCTGCGTCATGCTGAAGTTCAACAAATCTTGAGGTCTCACGAAAGTGACGACGTCCCAGAGAACCACGTGCTTGTCACAGTTCAACGGGTGACGGCCAAGGATGAAACCTTGACTTCGTTTCAAAACGTCGGCAAGTCCCAGGACATGTTGCTGACGGAAACGCAGTACAAGGTGATGAATGCTTACGAAACGGAAGAATATCGACAACTGGCCAAAAGCAGTTTCGATAATCTTCTATGGTTGGCTAAGAAGATCTCGACCGTGAAGACCATGCTTGGTGACTCGGAAGAGACTAACGGCTTGATCGGCCTGGTGCAGGAAGTTGAAAGCACTCTCGGCGAAATGGGCGGTTCTGCTGCTCAGATCACGAGAGAGCTGAAAGGTTCTTCGATTGCTCGTAAGGTCATGAAGACGACGTTCAACAGTTACTTTGATCGAATCAAAGAGCACGAGATCGTTGTCAAAGAGAAGTCTCGTATCCGCCGACGAATCAAGCCAGCTCCAGGGAGCCAAAATGGATAAGTTCACTATCTTCATTGACGAAGACGGGCGGACTTGTGGTCTCGCCAGCCCGCTCACTCAGCTACTTAGTTTGAGGGAGCGGCGGCGGGTCAGCCACGTGGAGCCCGTTAATCGGTTGTTACGTAGGCTATTCCATGTCATCCGACGACGCGTATCGGATGAATCACGGATGGCCGCATTTACGCGGTTATGGCCATGTAAGTGGCAAGCAAACATTTTCGAGGGCCCGGTGTTGGGCCCTTTCAAGGATCGATCCGCGGCTATTACTGCCGAGATCAGTTACATCAATTCTCAGTTGGAGGAAGAAAAAGATGGCGAAGAAATTAAGTTTGGTTGAAGCGATCGCACTGGAGAAATTGGCCAAGAAAATGGTCGACGAGCGAATGAAAGGCGGAGAAGAAATCAAGCCTGGCTCGTACCCGTTCGACTTCTCCGTAGACGTGGACGGGAACATGTCCCGTGCTGTGGGCACTGAAGTAACGCCCGCGTTCAAAATGGATAAGTTGCTGAAGGCACTTATCCTCAAGTACGCGGAGACACTGGACGACCCAAAAGAATGGCTGGAAAGCCTGCTCTCGGTCACCGGTGCCCTGGGTGCTGTGATCCAGCTTGGGCCTGACAGCATTGTGGGAACAGTGCCGCAGAGTCTCGTTGCGATCTGGAATGATTGCGAAGCTGACGCGAAGGTTAAGCATCGAACTACGTCCAAGAAGATCCCTCGCCGAGGCAATACGACAGTTGCGGGCGGTATCGAGAGGGCACAGAATGTTGCTGTGCGTTCGATGAAGAAGAAATAGTCGATCTTGCTGAAACTTACGAGAGCTGCGTATAGGTCATTACCTGGTTGTGGCGACTGGGTACTCAGAAAAACTAATGACTTCTCGTAAGCGGATAAACGGGAGACCGGGGAGATTCCACACGCCAACTATAGTGGATAGATCAGGGTGAACCGGACCGTGGCAGCCCCCGCACTGTAAAAAGTGCGGGGGTTTTTTTGTTCTTTGATCTTAACTTATAAGTGCAAATATAAGACAATGGGGGGTCAGTACCAAATGAGCAAGGAGGCTCAGATGAGTTATGTGCATGTAACACGGATGTTAGTTGTTTTCATCGTCGCGGTGGTAGCTGCGTGGGATGTTTATGTTATCTACCAGGGGCAGCAGGAAGCGACTTTCAGCGTCGTACTTTACGAGTCTTCAAGGCGTTGGCCCGTCATACCCTTTGTATTAGGGTTCCTGTGTGGTCACGTCTTTTGGCAAATATACGGGGACTAACCCCACGCAACAGTTACTGTTTCAAGGCCGTATATCCTACCGGGTGTGCGGTCTTTTTTTCCTATCTAGGAACAGGTGGGTGTACCACCCGACAACCAGCCCTACGAGCAGCTTCCAGTGTTGGATGATCTGCTCTTCCCATTGGATGTCAAACGGGTGCACGTGCAACACGATCAGGTTGTACGTAGCGAGGACAATCGCAGGGAATGCTATGGGTGCCCAGAGCCGGTGCGTCCACCCGCGGTGATGATCTAGCAGCGGCAGCATGGCGACGATCGCCAGCGTGACTGCCTCCTGGTACAGCCCGCGATAGGCCATGAATGCCAGGGCCACGGTGACTACTCGGTAGCACCAACGCTGCGGGATTGAGCTGGTATCCAGATCAGGAAACAAGCTGAAGAACAGAGTGACTGGGAACACCAGTAACTCAAACCCCAAAGCCACCGTGGTGGTGGCGGCAACTAGCGTTCCGGCGGTAGCGTGCTCTTTGAATTTCATGCCGTAATTCTAAATTCCGGAATTGAAAGTAACAGGAGAAATCCGGTGAGTTAATCAACTTTCAGCATAGAGCAGGGCAACCTGTACGGCTTAGCTAAACCCTGAGGAGAACATAATGGACTTACCTACTGTTGATCCCGGGCACAACATCAGTGCCATCACTGGGATCGCTAATCGTCTCGGTGACTACCGCGGGCCTGTGAAGAACTCTCCACCAAACCCCTGCAACTTCTGGTGGGGCGGGGTACTCACGAAACGTGGCTGGGTTCACGTCCAAGAGGTTGGGCGTGAACGTGTCGTCGAGAAGTTACTCAAACTAGGAGCAGGAGCGAACATCAAAACAGGAGAACATAATGACTGAGCGAGAAAAAGAGTTGTTGAGGATGGCGTTGATTTATGCAATCGCCAACCGCGACGACGTGGTAGAGGCGTTTGAAACCGAGCCGGGGGACCAGGCCGTGCAACAGCTATCGGTAGATGGGTGCGTCATAGATGCACCCACCGAAGAAGAGATGAGTTCACTATTGAAACACTTTTGAAAGGGAAACACATGACTGAAGAAGACAAACGCGAAGCTGGCGAAAAGATGAGCCAGCTGGAAAAGATCGTTGGAGACTGGGAAGGCGAACCAGCTAACTCGTCATACAAGATTCCGTTGACTAATAAGGAAATCGAAAACCAGGGCAAATGCCGGTTGATGGTTGACTTCGCGTCTATTCAAGCAGCCGAGACGTTTATCTCGGAAAACTTTCAGAACGGCAACGCTGCCATGTTCATGGTGGATGCCATTACGCAAGACCAGGTGCCCGCCGACCGTACGTTCATTGTGCGTAGGCCCGGAGGCATGCCTAGGGATTTTCAGCTGCACAAGATTACTGTGACTGTTGAGCGTGTGGGGGGTTCCAAATGACGGAAAATGAAGAATTACGAGAACGCGTTCGTCACGAGATAAAAGCCCTGGAACAGGCATACCGAGACCTTGCATGGATGGCCCGGCGTTATGCCGCTGGCCGCCACACCCACGCTCCAGACACTGTAAAGCGTCACATCGAGAACGTGGAAAAGGTGTGCGGGATCAAAGTTGAGCCTGACCACACAATCGTGGAAGACGCAGGCATTATTCTGGTTGACCAGCATCCTGAGTACGAGACCCGACGCAAGATTGGAATCACAGAAGATAACAATCTCGTATCAGTTGAATTCGACGGCTACAACAACTGCGGCACTTGCGACAGTGCTGAGTTCGGTAAAGGCCAGCGAACGATTGCCGGGTTTGAAGTCTGGGAAGGCGAGCTACGTTGCCTGGTCTGGGCTGACATCAACAAGGAAGATCCGACACATGTGATCTGCCTTGACGGTGCCAAAGTGACCGCACGGCTTTGTGAGTATTGTGGAGGTAGTTGTCCGTCCGATCACGACAACGCGTGTGACGGGTTCATTGGCGATATTGACAACCTATATGGAGGCAAAGATGAGCAGTGATTTTCTCAGACTGGCCGAGGTGTTTAGCGAAATGTCTGTCAAGGTTTTGGCAGAGCATCTGAGCGAGACTCTCGGCCCGGCATCTCAACCGACCGAGATGACCAACCTGCTGCAAATGCAGGACCGCATGAAGCAAGCTCTCGCAAAATGGGAGCAGCTGAAAGGCAAACGAGCAGATGTGTATTACGAGCTTGCTCGTGAAAGATATCACAACGAGGACGACATGCAGACGAATGTCGATCCACTGACCGGGCCTTGGGATGTTTCCGAGGCAGATTTTGGTGTTTGGATACGTGCCTGGGTGTGGGTACCTAATGACGTCATCTATGACACAGGTTTAGATACAGAAGGAAAGGAAAAATGATATGGGTTCATGTTACGAAGAGATGACTTTAGAGGATATGCCCGTGGACAAGGTGCAGCAAAGATGGGGAGAAATTAAGCACCAATGTGCTGCCGAGTACGGAACAGATGCTTACAACGGCACCTTTAGTACAATCCAAAGCTTGCAGGTTGTTACACAGACATTCGACGATATAGAGGCAGCCCGCGATTACGTCGCAGAAAATGCCGAGAAGTGGGAATACGCCATTGCGGCCCGGTTTAAGGCCAGCAAGGAGCAGACGGTAAAGGAGACCACGTTCGAGGGTAAGCCCAAGAGCGAGGCGGCAAATCGGTGGTCTCACGATGAAGTGCTGGGCCCGCTCAAAACTATGCTCTTCACGGGCTACGAGCACGACAACAGTTATCGCAGAGTTTTGTGCGATCAACTGTCTGCGACTCGTAATCGGCTAATTGGTGAAGCGGCAGACAAGGCCGTAGCGAGTCGAAAAGACTACAAGGATGCCTTTAGGCGACTTCAGCGGTTGTGCAGCCAGGCTGAAGACTTCTCGGAAGATTTTCCGATTGTGCAATGGCAAGAAATGAAGCGGTTAAGGAAGAGCCTGCCTAAGTTGAAAGCGAAATATGATCAGCTGGTGGCTGCACTGAGGGAACGGGACGAGAAATATTCCAAGTCCCATTGTAAATCAAAAACAGTCGACTTAGGCACTAAGTGGCTCATTGGCGGCTGGTGTTCAATGTAACGAAAGGAAAACAAATGGAAAGAGTACGACTTGACGTAACTGTCGAAGTAATGAAGGAAAAGGCGTGGCTTGTTCAAATAGCCGGAGGTGCGGGGCCGGAGGAACTCGCCGCACCTGGAGGCGAGTGGAAAAACCACTGGATACCGGATTCTGTAATTAAGGAGACGGATTGCCTTGCGGCAGGTGACTCCGGTTACGTGATCCTTGAGAAGAGCTGGGTCGTAAACAAAATGCGACTGGTTCCAAACGAGGTAAGGACAACCACGGATGAGATGGCAGAGCTGGAGGATCAGCTTCAGGACGATAGCGATCCGGAGTTCGATGGCATGCAGCGGGTTGTAGTTAAAAACCCAGAGGGCGGAATTCTTGCTGTGATTTTCGTCCCAGCAGGTGAAGTCCAAATAAAAGAACGGAACGGCGTAAAGGTTGAAATAGAACTTAAATAAAGGAAGGAAACAAAGATGACAGTTTTAACAAAGTTTAAGGAACCGTTTCATGCGGAAGTCAAGAAGGCTGTATCCCGTGCGGTGAGCATTACGTGGGAAGGGTGTCACAAGATTTACGTGTGCACCAGCGAAGCTGCACACGAGCAACAAATCGGGTACGGCTACGACATGGAGCGAGTGGACACCGAGGGCAACGTCCCTGACGGTACCCCTGCGGTGGCTCGGCTACTGGAGTGGTTTGAGAGCTCCTGCGGATTGCGGTTTATTCAAGAAATTAGCGGGGACGGCTCACGAAACGCAGATTTCAGCGACGTGATAGGTCAATGTGATTACAACGAAGATGAGGAGGACGAATAATGGGTGCTGATTTTATGTTTGCGGTAAGCCCGCGTTGTGAGCTTACCGATGAAAGAAAGAAACGGATCAAGGACGTTATCCGAGCAATTCCCGATAAGGAGCTGCTTGAGGTAGTAGACGAATACTGGCCGCTCGGGCTGGGTGACGAGGCAACTCCAGAAGAAATACGAGTAACCCTGTATCGGGCTGTGCTGGAAAACGCTGAAGTAGAGACGCGTGACACTAGCTATATCCGGCTGGATGGCATGGACTGGACTGCCAACATCACTGGCGGCATGAGTTGGGGCGATTCGCCTACAGACGCCTTTGATGGCCTGGCGGGCATCTCCTCGTTTGATCCCGTCTACGAACTGATGAAGGAGTTTTCCCGAGAAGACATTGTCATTCAGAACAATCGACCTGAACCAAAACCGCAGCAACAGCGGGGAGGTGCAGATGGGACTTAGGCCTGGCAACACCAAGCTCGGCCTACTGATCCATGCGTGGAGCATCCCAAGCGGATTGAAAGAGATCTGCGTGGGTGCTTCTGCTGTCTGCCTTATGTTGTGCTACGCCATGCGTCAGCACTACTGCCGGGATAGCGTAAAAGAAGCCCTGGCTCGCAACTACCGAGAAACATTGTTGAAGGATTTTGTAGCTGTCATGGGTGGTTGGATTCGTTCAGTGTTTGCACGCGTTGTTCGTGTGCATGCAAGCGGCGAGTTCTATTCAGCTGAATACGTCCGTAAATGGGTCACGATCGCTAAGCGTAACCCGAAGGTCGTGTTCTTCTCGTACACCCGCAGTTGGCGAGATCCTGATGTGTATCTTGCATTGAAGGAGTTGGCAGCTCTACCTAACTTCGTGTTGTGGTGGAGTTGCGACAAGGAGACAGGTGCCCCGCCCCGGCTAAAGGGAGTACGCCGAGCTTATTTAATGACAGATGATGATGACGTCCCTCGCTACGGCGTGGACCTGGTGTTTCGCGAGAAGACCCAGACCACAATGAAGTGGGTGAAAGATGCTCTCGTCTGTCCCCCGGAGAACGGGGTAACGGAGAACGTTACGTGCAGCGTTTGCCAGCTGTGCTTCAATACCGACAAGCACATTCCAAAAAGGAGGAATGATGGATTACACAGAGCCTTTTAATCGTCGACTCCCGTAAGTGCATCGTCCAGTAGCAATCCAAAGACGAGGCTGTCGTACGTCTCTCCATGGCGTACGACAGCCTTTCTTTTTGTTCCTTCGTGGACGAAGCCAGCCGCCTCGGCACAGACCTTGGAGGGGATATTCGGTGAGAGTATCTCTGCGTTTAGTCGCCGTAGGATGAAAGAGTTGCGAGCGTAGTCTCCCCCGGCAGCCACAAGCTGCTTACCTAGCCCCGCTCCGCGGAAGTCCTTTCGCAGGCCCCAGGAGACATCCGCCGTTCGGTTGGTCCAGTCGATGTTCTGGAAATAGAAGTAACCGAGAGAGGTCTTTGGGCTGCTATGCGTGAAATAACCGCAGAAGCAGACATTTGTAGGGGACAGAGAATTCGAGTCCAGTGACTCAAGCCATTCCTTCTGCGTTTCCAGGTCGCAATGATGGGTGTTGTGGTGCAACCAGTTATCTTCTTGTCGTAATTCAAGAAGCCACGCTAGGTCATGCTCGCGTACTGGTCGTAGCTGCATTATGCCGGCCACCCGTTGAGCATGTCCCGTATCTTGCCTAGGTCGTCTTTGGACAGCCACCAGCCGCAAGGTATGCAGATCATTGATTTGCACACTTCATCCAGGTTCGGCAGGGAAGCTCGGAAAGGTTCCATACACGTATGCTTGTCGTTTCGATCGTGCACTCGGCTGACGTTTACCCCGCAGCTTTTTGCGTAAGGTATGAAGTTGTCTCTGTCGTTCACTTTAATCGTATAGATCCAGTATGCGGGGTTGAAGCCTGTTAACTGGATTCCGCGGTGGTGAGTGTGCTCTGTAAGCCACGCTGCGTTAGCCCGATGCTTTTCTACGATATCTGGCAAGTGCTTTAAATTCTCCAGGCCAATAGCGGCACACATGTCGTTCATCTGGAACTTGAAGCCCCACTCGCTGATGTTTTGTTCGCAGCGGAAGTCAGCACTGCGAGTGCGGTCAAGCCCGAACCAGCGTAGGAGCCTTGCTCGTTCGCATAGCTCGTCAGTGGGTAGCGTAAGCATACCGCCATCAACCGTGGTCAGGTGTTTGATTGCCTGAAACGAGAATGCACAGATGTTTCCGTGACTGCCTATGCGTTTGTCTTTGTACTCAGAGCCGAGAGCGTGAGCACAGTCTTCAATGACTGGTGGCCGATGGCCATAAAGTTTCTCGCACTCGTCCTGGATTTCTGCCAACTCGTCTAGGTCGACAGGCATCCCGCCCCAATGCACAACCATAATCGCTTTAGTGTTTGGGCTGAGTTTCCTACGCAAGTCCTGTAGGCACAAGTTGTAAGTGTCCGGGTCTACGTCTACCCAGCGAAGCTTTAAGCCGTTCGCAAGGATCGGAAAGTTTGTAGCGGTGCAGGTTAGCGGCGTGGTCAGGATCTCGTCGCCGGGTAAATCTTTGATCAGGTGAACGGCCAGGTGCAGGGCAGAAGTCCCGGAGTTGACTGTAGCGACGTAGGGATTTCCTAGATACTCAGCCAGGGCCGCTTCGAGGCGGTCAACGACGGGGCCTTGCCCCACGTAGCCTGAATTCAATACGTCTGTTACCGCAGCGGCCGCAGTATCGGCCATGAAGACCTTGAAAAGGGGAATAGTCACAGTGTTCCTTCTAGCGAGACCAGCCTCGCAGATATTGTATGAACTTAGGTGAGTCCTCAAACAGTTGTTCAGTAAATGCTCGTTGTTGCTCGACGAGGTCAGTATTCACCACATAACCGCCCAGCACGTGGTTCCAGTAGTTATCGGTCCCCCGGTAGCTTACGGTTCTAGAACCCGCCCCATGGTGATAGAACATATTGTAATACAACATGCACATTAGCGGGTGTACCTTGTGCTGGTTCGAGTTCAGCATAGGGAATGCCCGGTTGCGAAGTTTGTCTTGGTACGCCCCTATCGTGGTGTCGTGCTCGTTTAATCCTAGCATATCCCCCGAGGGCATTTTCCGGTGCTGGAAATCTAGGTTGTCAACAGCATGCGGCAGGCAAAACAACACGCAAGCGTGTAAGCGGTTTTCGATGTGTTCGAACCGCAGCGGTATTGCGATGTCTTTTCCGTGGCAAGTGTTTTGCAGCATGTGCTTCAATCGCGGAGCCCAGTTAGGCATTACCGGAAAAGCATCGCTGTCCAATATCAGCAAGCTATCGTAATCGTCGATATTCTTCTTAAAGAAGTCGACGATGGTGTGCAGACCTCGTAAATGGGCGTGGCAGCTTTTCGGAGGCCAGCGATTAACTTGGTATGGTGAACGATCCGGGATTATGACGTTAGTCTTCTCTCGAAAACTTGCTTCGCCCTTTGCCGAAACCTGCTCCATTATTATTGCGTGGTGCTCGGCGTTGGGTGTAGTTTTCCCCAACCACCACAGCTGCAAGTCTAACCACTTTTGATTTTCAACGTTATCGTTTGCGTAAACTGAGGCAACACAAATGGGTTTCATCGATTCTGTGCCTAACCTTACTTGTACATGTCTGCCAACTCTTCCAGAGTCTCGTTACTCAGCGGTTCCCAAGAAGCTCCTTTGTTCATCTGAGGCTGTTGGCCCACTTCTCCGAGCAGCTGCTCCAGCAATTCAGCATCCGGTCTCGGGAGCGTGGAAGCAACATCTGCAATCTTCTCGGCGTCCACATCCAGGCCTGTGCAAACTTCATTGGCGAAGTCCGTACCGAACAAACTTTCAACGTCTTCACGGGCCAGCTTAGACAGCTGATCTTTTTCGTAGATATTTCCAGTTTGCATAGCACAAAGCGATGACATGTCGGAAGCTGCTTTAGTGTAAGTCACCTTAAAAATGACGTCTTCTGGTCGCGGCAGAATGTCAGTGTACTTACCGTGCAGGCCAATTGAATGATCAAGGATGTCGACGGTGGTTGCTAGCTTCACTAGCTCCGCAGGCTGCAAAGCACTTCGCGGGGTGTCTTTGATCGCCGATGCGAGCTTCATGATAGCGTCGCGGTGTTCCTGCGACTTTGCAAGCCCGGCACGTCGCTCAAGCAGCGTGTAAACTTCCGGGGGATCCGGAATTCCCTGTCCCGCTTGCTTTTCAACAAAGTCCGTGAGTGAGTTGCCGATCGCGGCACCGTAGCGGGCTGCCTTCTCAAGTATTTTTTTGCCAATCGTGTTCCGGTGAGCAAACGGAATTCGATCTCGGTTATCATAAAGCCACTCGGCGGCGGCTTTAACTTCCTGGGTGGAAGTCATTGGGTAGTATCGCTCTTTGTTACCGTCGTCAGAGTGCCAGACATAGGCGTAGCTACTGTCTGGCAGCTGGTCCGCTCCTCGCAGAGCGGCGGCCTGTTTGACCACGGCGTCGTAAGCCGGGCGAATGGCGAAGTAGTCTGACAGCTGCTCAAAGCGTTCACAAATCCTCTCTTGGTCCTTAGGATGGTACTCAGCAGATTTTTCATGGAAATATACAGCAGACAACCACGTAGCGGCGGGCGAATGACAAGCAAACTTCTTACGAACAGGATCGGCATAAGCAGTTACAGCAACCCGAGCGGTCGGATGCATTGTCTCATCCAGGTCAGCGGACTTAACAAAATTCGGGAACCTGTAGCGTCTAGACAGACTCGCAAGTTCCGATTTGTTGGTGTCTGCGGCGGGGTCCAGAATTGAAGAAGGGTTTGGCATCGTGAGTCTCCTCGACATCCATTCGTTGATAACTTACTCAGCGATCGCTCCATACATTGGACTGGAGCCGACAGCGAAATATTCGGTTACAGCCGCATGCCCGTATTGTGGAGCACAGGCGTGGGCCATACATCAGGATAACAGAAACCTTGAAGAATGGCACTATTGCTCTCAGTGTAAGGCTACAGGTTCGGTCATTGCAATGGCAGCCGACCTCCTGGAAATGACGGAAATCGAGGTTATCACGTATCTTTCGGGGCAGCTGCAATCCCCGCTAAGTGCTGAAGATCTGAGCACCTACCGGGCAGCAAAAGCGGCTTCGACACGATATTGCCGCGTATGGGAGCAGGCTCACGTGAATATGCTCAAACCGTCTAGGGCTCAAGTCGGGTTTTTGAAGCATCTGCACTGGCGACCTACCCAAATGAGCACCGAGCAACTCATTGACGGACCAGCTCAGCTATTCGGACTGATGGAGCCTCGCCAAGCTCGAAAACTGCTGGGAGATGTTAGCCAGAAATTTAACGGAACGCGTAAGAGATTACGCATGAAAGAGCCGTTAGTAGTCGTTCCGTATCACAACACGCCCACTCGCGTGGAGGGCATGGATCTTATTTCGCCGAGTCAGTCCTTAAACCTGCGTGCCACGGACTACAACGCCTACCAAGCAACCGCGGGTTTTGCGGGACTACCCTTGCTTCTCCCTAACCCGTCAGCAACCGTAATCGTTACATCCATGATTACGAACGTAATGCAGTTACAGATGCGGCATTTTGGATCGAATATTCACGCACTGCCGTTGGTCGGGTGGCGACAACCCATGATACCGAGAGGCGTAGGGTATAAAACGCCACCACCCAGACGTAAGTGGTCATCCCTCGGAGGGCGTAAAGTGGTTCTCTGGGAAAGGCACCCCACTGCTGCAATCGTCCACCAAGCCATTATGGAAAACGCTAATTTAAGCTTCATCGGGCCAACTACATCCCGGCAAGGCCCCAGGGAAGTGGGAGGCATGCGTTGGCGTAAGTGGGTTTGTCACGATCCTGCAATAGATATTTGGCGACGCGTTGTCCGAAGTTCTCGCCCGTACGAGCAGGCATTAAAGAGCTGGGTCAAGCGAGCAACGCCCGGAGAACAGTTAGAGCTGTTGCGGGACGCGGAGCTGTACGACGAGGGCACAGCCACGTTTGTCCGTAAACTGATGAAGCCCGACCTGGCTGGTTCGGTAGCTCGCAAGGTGGTGGTGCCTACGGGGTCTTCTGCTTTACCGGCCGAAAAGCAAGATACCTGGATGACTGTTATTGAGCGTGACGGCAAGTGGTACAACCTGAAGAATAAGGAGATCTTGCCGGGCATCGTGAGAGTGACGCATATCGTCGTGCGGCCTGACAGCCGAAAAGACTATGCCGGGTTCTTTCAAGCGGGGGACGACAAGTTTGAGTTTCAGGTGCCCGCGGCGGAAGCGGACCTGGCATGGATGAAAGAGTTCATCACTGCAAATGGTATTTATGTCGATAGAATTTCCGTAGCAGCTAGGGCGGAGAAAACTCATAGAACCTTAAAGTTCAACCCATTCGAGGCGGCTATGCGAATTGTGCAGCCCGAGGTGATTCAGGGGCTCGAGCGAATAGGCTGGGACGGCGAAGGGTTTCAGCTGCGGCAAGCCAGACTTATTGACGGGAAGTTCCGGCAAAATCCGGAATTTAAGCTTCCGGGCGACGCTCCCGGCCCGCGAAGAGATCACTGCAAAATGACAGAAGCCGTTAAGATTGCTTTACAAAAAGAAGGCCCGGAGATGGAAGTCGTGTGGGCCACCGCCGCGGCTTTATGTGCTCAAATCACAGCACCAGCGGTAGGGTTGCCGGGGTTTCCAATTTACATATACCGCAACGTGGCTCGAGCAGAGCTGAAAGAGCACGAGCCGAGAAAGCCGGGAAGGCCCTGGCCGGAATGCGATCCGTTTGTGTATTCGCTTTACAACCGCTTTGAAATCCGTATGGGCGACTACAAGCAGAAGTGGCCCCACAGGTGGCCTCGTAGGTTGATGCAACTGAAAAGGGCTTTGAAGTGCGACAGTTCCGGCTTCTTTGTCACTAGAGGCAACGTAGCCAACCCCAAGACGACGGACATAGTTGTCGTTAATGCGGCAGATGAGAACCTGGAGCCACGTAAAGTCACACATAGCTCGGATAAGATTGTGCTGAACTATTTGCGGCATTTCTCTACGTTGCACGTGGAAGAAGGGCACACTTGGGAAGAGTGGCTCAGCAATACACACAGTTGGATATGCGATGCGTTTCCGTTCGCAGACACTGTCGCCTTACGCAACTCGCTGGATCGGCTGACAGTTTACTAATCCCAAATACCATCGGCTGAAGGAGGCAAGCAACGTGTACGCGTACGAGGATAAGATTTATACGGATAAGGAAACTGGGAGACTCATTACTCAGCTGCAAGAAGCCAATGGCAGGCTGACTAGGAAGTTAGAGAAGTATACCCAGGAGGACGTGGAAGTCGAGAGATGGATTGCGATAAATCTCAAGCATACTTCCTACCTCGATGTGCCCGTAACAAAAACTCACAATCATAAGACTATGGGCGACTTACGTTACCACGGGCGGTATGCAGACAGTTAGACATTGAGCCCTTTAAAAGCCCAGCAGTACATCGAGTTTCGGCAAGATGTACTGCTGGGCAACTACGACTAAGCGACTCTCCCGCTTAATGGCGGACTCGCTAGTCCCAGTCAAGCACCTGCTTCCCGCGAGTCGACAACATAACGTCCTCGCCAATTTCAATATCTTCGTAAGCAGATAAGTCAGGCCAACGCCCTCTCATCTGGAACAACATCATAGTTCCCATGGTGACGGCTTGAGCAAAATCGTCAGGTCCGGCCGGGTCTCGTAAGATCTTGTAGCTATCCCGCCCGCCTCCGGATTCACCTTTGTCTTCAATAAGGTTCAAGAAGTCATGCAACAAACCGACGTCCTCAGACCCGCGGTAATCATACTGGAAGAACCTTAGAATATTTGATTTGATAAACTGACAGGAGTAGTTCAGTGCCCGGTTACGGTCCATCGAATAATGATGTCGTGGGTGATTGTCTGTGGCAGGCTTGTACTGAATGATGGCCCCCTTCGCGGGGCCTGTGTATGCGACGGGAAGAATGTTGTTAGGGTCCAGCCCCGCTTGCACCATTAGGGTTTCTCGTACTGTTCCCGCCCCTGTGTAATCGTGGACAAGATGACTGCATTTGAACGTGTTCATGATGCCAAGGATAAGCTTGGCCTCACGAACGTGGTCATGCGGATTCATACTGCGATAACCGTAGATGACGTCAACACGCCCGTCCGGGCACAGCCCGAGAACAGCGATAGAGGTGTAGGACTGAAGAGCAAGATCGCTCTTTCCCTTAGCGACTCCGCCTCCCCCCCAGTCTACTGAGCAGAACTTATGCAGGTACCCATCCTGATGTTCACGAGACTGGTCTACTGTTCGTTCCCAGGGTAAGCAGGCGGCTTTTTTCAAGTCGGTTACTGTGACGAGCTTTGATCCAGAATCCCAGGACTCGCCGCAAACTTCGTTGTAAAACACATTTATAGGCACGTTGCCCTTACCTCTGGATTTGTCCACCAGCTTCGCCCAGGCCTCAGGGTCGGCGTAGTGCATAGGCATAATCATCTGAGGTACGTGGTAGCCTGCAAATGACCATCGTTTATCCTTGTCCCGATGCACCCAACGCCCTGTCCCGCCCTGATACGGTGGCCGCGGGTTGATTGGCTTTTGACACTTAGCACAGAGGACCCCTGGGCATTTCTCGCCAATATCCGCATGCACTGGCCCAATCATTTTGAGCAGGTCGTATTCCAGTGCGGGGATGTTCCAGTGACCGCACCCTCCATGGGGACACTTGATCATCCACTCCGCCATTGAAGAGTCAGACCACAAACGCTCGATCGTATTGTCCAGGGTCTTGGGAGTACCGGCGTACTGGAGCAGCTTCCAAGGTGATGCTGACACGGTCTCGTGAATCACAGGAAGGAATGAAATATCCATGTCCTGGATCTCGTCGATCACGTTCTTGTCCGCTGAGATACCACGAGTACGCTCCGCGTCCAGGTAAGCAAACGAAAAGATCATCTGGCTGCGGTTTTTGAATGACCGCTGTAACACGTTGTTGATTGTCGACTGCCCGGAGAACAACTTTCCGACGGGGCTTGTCTCGATAAACGGAGCTACGTAGTTCTGGGAGAACCGGCGAATCATCTCAAAGAGCGGTGTGAGATACAGCGTGGAGAAGTACGGAATACAGTTTGAAAACAATACACCCTGCGATGCCAGTGACGTGGACTTGGAAACCTGTCGTCCGGTTTTCAGCAACGTCATTTGCGACATTCGCGTCCTAAAGAAAGGAGCAAAAGGAAAGTGGTCGTGTAAGTGATAAGGCTTGCCTCTGATTGAAAGCAGTAGAGGTAAGACAGGTTTCAGCGTTGTGTGGCCGGAGCGGCTCATAACATGCTGAGCCATTCGGAGGCGTTGTACGATAGGGTCGTCTGTTGGTCCGGGCTGGTAGCCCGCCATCAGCGGAGTCCTCATCAGGGCGTCAACGTCGATGCCGTAGGCGTCGGTTGCTTTCTCTTCGGCCAGGACCTGCTGTGCAGTTTTCCTGGTATTTTTAATTTTCTCGTTGTTCAAAGAAGGAGATCCTATGACAAAGGAAACACCCAGCAACCTGTTGCTGGTTTTGTTTGAACTGCTGCTTGCGGTAGTTGTAAACTCGGGCCGTTTTATCAGTATACTGTTTATGGCAGTGTACCGCTCGATATGGCCCTTGCAAGAGCCTGGTGCTACACTAGGCGATAAGCAAACGAGGTCCGTTACCTCTGAAGCTAGCACGCAAGATTAACCCTTTTCTGGAGAGACCAATGCCAGGTCGTTCAGCTTTCGCCTTTCAGCGTAGAAAACAAATGAGAACGCTCGGGTGGCCTTCTCCCCGGTTTTCTACGGCCAAGAATCGTCTCCTTGTTGAGCAATATCCATCACCAGATGGTAAGCCGCTTGGGGAACTTGCAGCGGGTGAAGGTGCTCCACCTTCAGATCGGGTTAAACTAAATAGTTGGTCTCCTCCGCCGTTGGAGGACACTGGTGATGGATCATAGCGTTGCCCTATGGGGCTTGTGTTACCTGATTTCTGTGATTGTTTTGTTTACAATCGGCGAGTGGGGCATGGCTGTCTTGGCCGCTTTCATTCTTTTTGTCGGTTTACGCGTTGCAGGAAACTAAGGTAATAAGATGATTTTAATCGTTGCCGCTCTGGCTACATGGCAGATTATTGAAATTTGGCATCACTCGTCTTTGCTGGCACCTTTGCGTGCCCGCACAGAGATGTGGCCGAATAAACTGGGCGAGCTTCTTGTTTGCCCCTTTTGTATGTCTCCGTGGATTGCCATGCTGTGCGTTACTTGCCTGCATGTGCCAGAAGCGTGGTTAGCCAGTTGGGTCATGTACGCGTTTGCGGCATCCCGCCTGGCTAACCTCGGCAACGATTTTTTTAAACAACACACTCTAACACCGAGGGTAAATTTTAATGACTACGACTTCGAAGACGACCTCGACTCAGACAGCCTCTGACGAGAATCAGCCGCTCATGTTTGACGAGGCTCTGAATTCGGCTTTTCGCGATACTTGCGAGGCCCAGTTCCTGAAAGTTCCCGAGCTGAGAAGCATAGTGGTCGTATATGACTACCGCCGCAACCTGAACGACGTGGCCTCAATCAGCAAAGGCTTATGGTTGTCAGCAGACGGCAACGAGCAGAAAACCCCGGACTCCATGGCCGGATCGCTTGCAGCTTTACTACAGAGTGCTGCCCACATTCTTGATGAGAATTTTCAGATGCTTGCAATGCTGCAAGTGCAACTTACAGAAGTTTCCAAGCAAATTCTGGAGAAACAAAATGAGCTCAAAGCTCTCAAAGACGGATAATGAAACTCTTGAGGCTTTGCTCGAACGATTGAACATCCCGTTAACTGCATGGGATCTGCTGCTGATTGGTGATGGATCCGGTTCCAACTGGAGTTTTGAGTGCGGGTGGGGCTGTGTCTCTATCCAAAGCGACACGATGGCTCGTAAAGCCTGGTACGGGGCCATGAGCTCTGGCACCGTGAACTTTGCTGAGATCATGGCTTACATTCAACCGCTTACCTGGTACGCACATCGCGAGCAGCAGCTGCGTAAAGAGGGCCTCGGTAGCAAGTTTCGAAACGTGCACATACTCACGGATTCCCGGTACGTGCAGAAACAGGGTGATCGAGGTGACGCTAGAGGCAAGCTAAAGAACAAAGGCCTCTGGCAGCTGTTCAAATCGTTTTCCTCCCAGGGAATTATCGTGCACTGGCACTGGATCCCGCGGGAGTCTGTTGAGCTAAACCAGTTCGCAGACAGGTTGAGCAAAGGTGCTCGGCTACTGCTCAAAGGACAAGACTTACAGACAAAGGTGGAAGAGAGGGCAAAGCCTCCACGCAGCGTCTACGACTTTAACCGCGTGGAGTAATAACATGAATCAATGGTGGCAATACTGGCCGTCGTACTTTACCCCCGAAGACTGCGACAATTTGCTGAAATCCGGGGAAGCAATCGAACCGGTTCCTGCCGTAGTAGGGCACGGATCCGGAGAATATTTTGAGGACCGGAATCTACGCCGGTCAATGGTTAGGTGGCTTCCGCCGACGGATAAGAGCTTTTTAATGCTCTACAAGTCATTGGATTTGCTATTCCAAGAAGCGAATAGGATAGCTTTCGGGTTCAGCGTAACAGGGTTTCGAGAGGTGCAACTAGCTGAGTATTCCGAGAGGGACTCTGGGACTTACGGCTGGCACCACGATACGGAGTGGACTTCGAAACACTTAATACGTCGAAAACTAAGCATGGCAGTGCAACTGTCATCGTCAGAGGATTACTCGGGAGGAGATCTGGAGTTTAGAGAAGACCAATGCGGCGAGACACCGGACCCGCAAGAATTACGGAAGCAAGGAACAATTATCGTATTCCCTTCGTTTCTCGAGCACCGGGTTACGCCTGTGACCGCAGGAACACGTCGGTCGTTAGTGACCTGGCTGGAGGGCCCATATTTCCAATAGGAGAACTACATGTGAAAGCAGAAGATAATCTAATCAATCAAATTTTAAATAAGCCTCAGCTCAAAAAAGCTGAGGCTTTTTCTTTAGACAAGGACAAAAACGATGAAGTAAAGAAAGAAGAACAGGACCCCCTGCAATACAGGCGAGTCCGCAAAGTACCGTATTTGAAAAAGTGGCCGACGTGCGGTATCTGCAAAGAGCGATTGCTCGGCGATCGCTTTGGGTGGTTTACCGAGTGCGAGGACGGGGAGCACTGGTGGTGGTGCATTCCCTGTATGGAAGAATGTGATTGTTACGCAACCGAAACGGAGATTAAAAATGCAAAAAAAGAGCGAAGGAGTCGAGCAAGGTAGCCCAGCAGGGGTACCTATACTCGCAATCAGAGACAACGAGCCAACTGACATCAGTTGCCAGGTTCGCGTGAACCTGATGCGAAACGGATACGCCCTGAAACACAAAGATGAGCCAATCTTCTATCCAACTATTGAAGAGTGTGCTGAAGCGGCTAAGCAGGGCCTAATTGCCGCGTTTGCAAGCTACGCAGAATCTAACCCTCCTTATTAAGAGGAAAGCAAATGAGTGATAACGAGCCAAAGTCTACCCCATTGAGCGATCCACAAAAAATCATAAAGAAATGGGAGGAAGAGGGCATAACCGAGCCACAAGTCGCTCTCAGGTTCATAGTTGAGGTGATGAAGAGATTCGACGTTAAGGGTTATGCGGTTGAGTACTCCGGAGAAGGTGATAGCGGTGCCATCAATTGGACCTCCCTGCAAACGACGCCATACGAGGGAGAACAGTCCGCCCTTGGCGGCAACTTCGAAGAAACTTCACCTGAGATCCTGGAAAAGCTAGAGCCGCACGTCCTGACTCGCGAAGACTTCCCGGAAAAGATTCGCCCTTTTCTCTTCCAGAATTCAACTGAGCCCGTGCGAACGTATCCCGTGATGTACGCCCTGGAGTATGCCGCTGACTACATGCTTCCGAGCGGATTTGAGATCAACGACGGCGGCCAGGGTGTCATGACAATTAATGCGGAGACAGGCGAAGCGTCGATCGAGCACGGAAGCAATCACACTGAAGTGAACTACGAATCAATTTCAATCAACGCGGGGGTTGAGGATGGAAGATGAAACCTGTTTAAAAGCAACAGTTCGAGTAGATATTGACATGAACCTGCTGATGCAGCTTCTCAGCAAGGCGTGGGACTTGTCGATGCCGTACAGCGTTAACTATGGCATTACCAGGTACCAGCTTGAAAAAAAGCTGAAGGAAGAACCCAAAGAAAAAAAACTACACTTCAAGCATATACTGTCTCGTGATGATTTCACTGCCGACAGGCATCGCGAATCCTGTCGCGAGATCCGCGAACTGGCTCAAAAAATAATGAAAGGAACCGACCAACATGGCGATCATTAGACACAAACTGAATGATTACGAGTCCGTTACGGACAAAGCCGCGAAAAAAGGCGGAGCAAAAGAACGTAAATCGGAAGACTTTGACCTCGGTTGGGGAGAAAACCGCGTCTACGTGCTCGATGAGCACGAGTGGTGGGATCCGCATACCAGTACCAAGTACGACGGCCAGGGCATGTCGCGTCATGCGATGTATGGTCCTGCCGTCATCGTCTACAACTTTGCAGGCGGCAGTAGTAATTCCCATGAATACCATGTGAATGACCCTTCGGCCTGGGCGTACGTACGGCGATGCATTGACGAAGGGCATGCTGCTCCAGGCAAAATGCCCTTAGGCCCTTCGTACAAGGAAAACCTTGTGACTATCCGAAGTGCAGGGGAGAAGGAGAATACATGAGTCACCCGTATCATCACGCTCTTAGCAGCGTGAAGAAGTGGGGTGGAGAGCCTGAAGATTACCAGGCAATCCATAACTGGTTCGACGAAACCAAGGCCCATTTCGCAGACTTTCGTCACAGAGCCCTCCGACATCACTCGGAGGGTATTTTTATGGCCGAACGTCAGTTCGGCGTAACTATCACAACTTCAACTGGACGGGTCGTTCCTGTCCGTGTGATCGGTGAGCAGCACGTCATGGAAGACTGTGGGTTTATCCCGACTGTAGCCGATTGGTTGAAGAACATGACCGTAGAGCCTTGGATGCGGAAAGTCGGCACCAAGCTCACGCGTACACTTAAAATTGAAGAGGAGGTAGAGGATGGACTTAGCACCACAACCACTGCCACGCAAGCTGGTTGAAAAAGCCAAAGAGCAAGGAGTCGTGAAGATCAACATCTGCTGGTCCGGCGGCGATGACCAGGGGTATTGCAATGTCAACGTGGAATACACCGGAGAACGCGTCAAGGAACTGAAAAGGGCCGGATGGCCAAAGGAACATCATGAGCTAGAGCGGGAGTTTGAGGAGTGGGCTGAAGAGTCTTTCGACTACAGCGGGGCTGGCGACGGGAGTGCTTATGGTGATGATCTCGTGTACGACCTCGAGAAAAACACCGTGCAGTGTTCGGATTGGTACATGGTCCGCCAAGAGGGCGATGAAGTGGAATGTCCCCTGGAACTTAAAACTGACAAGGAAACAGCATGACTCAAGAATTAAAAGACGCTGTCAAGGCGTGGGAAAAGCTCAGTATGGAGAATTCAAACTTTGGTGCCGCGGATACGGAACCTGATGGGGTATTCCAGCGGTGTCTCCGCCGGACACTGAATGGAGAAGATTGCAAGATTCCTGCGTCTGCCAGCGATTGGCAGCTTTACTCAGGCATAGCTGGATCCGCTAAGGCGGCCCGGGATTTAACAAGGGCGTTGAGATCCTGCATACGGGTCATTAACAAAACGCCCCACGGACAGATGGATTTGGTACGCAAGTACCTTGAAGATTACATTTGGCGGTGCTAGGGTGTTCCTGGTGCCTCCATTCTATTTACCTCCTTTGAAAGGGAAACCGATGGCAGACAAAAAGAAGAAATTTAACAAGGCAGCTTTCCTGAGAGAGCTTCTCACCGATACTCCGCGAATCTCGTGGAAAGACGTCCAGGCTCACTTCAAGCTAAAGAACCAAACGGTGACGCAAGCACAGTTCTATCAAGTGAGAACGGCGTTGAACGGCGGTTCAAAATCTGGGACGACGTCAGCAAAAAGCAAGCCCAAGAAGCGTCGAAGCAGCTCCGCCACCCTGGGCAGCCAAACCAGCCAGCCGCCGCTGCTGTCAGGAGTGGCAAAAAAGAGAGTAAGCTCGAATATCACTGGCAGTGACATCGATACAATTCTAGCCGTCGATGCACGGCTGGCTATGGCTCACGGTGAGCTAGTCAACCTGACCGGTTGTTCGACCCAAGCGTCCACACTGCTTTGCGAAATGGTGAACAAGCTGTGCGGCGATAGGCAATAGAGCATAGCCTTACGGCTGCCGCTTACCACGACCCCGGTTGCACGCGAATGATATAAGTTTGCGTGACCGGGGTCATTTTTTTTGTACTGGAGCAGGAGACATGTTGTTAACAAAAGACGCCATTCAGCAAGCCGTCGCTGACGGCGACATTGACATTACGCCATTCAACGCAGAGCAGCTTAATCCCAACAGTTACGATCTACGGCTCAGCTCGCACCTTGCGACATACGCAGAAGATCAAACGTTGGACGCTGCGAAAGCCCCTTCGGTAATTCGCTTTCATATCCCAAAAGAGGGAACTGTGCTGCGGCCAGGGAAGCTATATCTAGGGGCTACCGAGGAGTTGACGTACACAGGCAAGTACGTCCCCGGCATTGAAGGACGGTCGTCAGTTGGTCGTCTAGGCATCAACGTACACGCTACTGCGGGATTTGGAGACGTCGGGTTTTGCGGCACGTGGACACTCGAAATCTCTGTGGTTGAGCCCGTCAGAGTCTACGCGGGGATGAGGCTCTGTCAGATCTATTGGACCACGTGCACTCCGATTGAATACGCCGACATGTACAGCGGCAAATACCGAGATCAGGTGATGCCGCAACCGAGTTCGATCTTCAGAGAGCGGAAAGAGTGGCACACCTAAGTGCTGCTTAAATTACAGAATTAAACGCTTGCCCGGCTGCCATGTTGGTAACCGGGCTTTTTTTGTGCCCAGAGCAACCTCAAGGGGTTGCTCAATCAAAGGTAACTGAAATGACTAACACTATGAAAACAAACGGCGTCAATCATCGCACCCTCAAAGTGAAGAACCTTGTCAATCCGGAACTTAACCGCATACCGCGAGCATCTCGTATAAAAAAGATGGTTGAATATTTCGACTGGCTGCTTTTCGGCACTCTTACAGTGCTGAAAATCCCAGGAAAAAACAAGTACTGGGTTGTCGACGGCGGCCACAGGCTTACGGCGGTGTTGGCGTTGTATGCAGGCACTCGGGATGCAAACGGGAAGGAAATCGAAGTGCCGTGTGTTGTGCTGCCCGCGGGCAGTGACCTGTGTGAATACTTCCAGAAGTTGAATACCAACTGCAAAGAAGTGTCACCGCTCGATCGTTTTCGTGCCAATTTCCTGGCCGACAATGCTCCCGAAACAACCATTTACCAGATTCTGGCAAGCGTTGGCGTGGCCATGGTTTTCGACCACAAGGGAGGTCATGCTGCTCTAGGGCAAACAAAATGTGCTCCGCGGTGGCTTGAGCTATACGACACTTGCGGCAGGTCGAAGTTTGAAGAGCTTGTTGAAATGATGCTTGAAGTCTGGGGTCGGCCAGACCAGGACACCGTAGAGCCCACGGCGTTACGCGGCGACTTCCTAGCTGGGCTTAATTTTTACATGAAACGCACGACTTACAGCGTTTCGCAGATGGGCGAAAAACTGAAGGAAACAGATGCGTCCAGTCACGACATTAGGGTCTGGGCTCATAAAAACTTCCCCCCTGTAAGCGGCTGGAGTCGAATCGAAGCGTACGCTCTTCAGATCGACAAGCTGATCGGCGGCTACAAACCAAAAACCAAGAAAGGCAACAAATAAATTCCTGCGTTTGCGTATACCGTTGTAATAACGGCTGATACAGCAGAGCAGGCACACCGAGGCCCCGTCGAGCGATTAGAGTTCGACGGGGCCTGCGGGGGTGGCTACGACATACATTACGAAAGGAAAAGATATGATAACCGAGATCGATAAGCTGATGGCAAAGGAACTACCAACAACGATCGAGCAATTTGAAACCGTTGTTGACTTTACCGAGGCATTCAAACGCCCTGGCAGGAGTACATCAATCACGTTCGACGGCGACACTTACCAGAACTGGGTGTACGAAACGCTGCCCTTGTCGATGCAGGTTGAGCCCATGGATGCTCACACTGCTCGCACCAAAGGCATGAAGATTGGCGACTACACCTTTTACATGCGGCCATTTCCTATGTGGCGGTGGGGCTCCATGTGGGAAGGGCTCGGAATTTTTGGAGGCATCCTGGATACGAGCAAGAAAATCCCTAAACGAATGTGGCTGGACCTGTATCGAAGTGGTCGAAAGCATTCTGAGTGCGGATTCGACCGAGAAGTCTACATCCCTATCATGGCCAAAAAGTGCTCTGTGCGAGGCTCACTTGAACCGTGGATGTCTCTGACGCCCATGGAAGTCATGACTCAGCGTAGCCAGGTCAGGCGAGGCAAAGGCAACGTCGGAATGGCCGGGCTCGGGCTCGGCTGGTCTGCACGCCGCGTTCTCGAACGCAAGCAGGTCAAGCAACTGACAATTGTCGAGAAAGATCCTGCGGTGATTGAGGCGTTCGGTGCTCCACTCGAAGAAGAGTTCGGAGACAGGTTGCAGTTCGTGTGTGGTGATGCCTACGACCACAATTGGTCCGACTACGACGTCAGCATGTGGGATATCTGGGAAGATTACCGTGGAGTCGCCTGGGACAGGAAGTTCGCAGCGATCAAACACAAGATTGAAGCTGCGGGCAAAGCCTGTGTGTACTGGGGTTCTATGTCAATTTCCAGGAGGTAACAGTGAGCGACAAAAAAGCTGACAAAGCGTACCGCTGTGCTTGTGGCACGGCACTAACCGCAGAGGATCGCGATTTCTGGGGCGAGTGCGAAAAATGTAGGGCAAAGCTGCCCATAAGATCCGCTCAATACGGTGACACGCCAGAGAACTCCCAAGGGGACACCGACAGGCGTTATCACGGAGGGCTTGGATCTCGAGGGGAGTGGTAGGAAGAATTTAACAAACACATAAAGGAGAAACGATGGATATTAACGAAGTGACGACAGCGATACTTTCAGGCAGCCTCGACAACGACTTGAGCACCTTGAAAGAAACACTTGAGTACCGCAGAAAGCAAGCGGCGGCTCAGATGATGAATTCATTAGAAGCCGGTGACCAGGTCATCGTCGACAACATTCGACCGAAGGCCATTTGCGGTTCTACGGCCACAGTCGTCAAAGTCAACCGGACTCGAATTTCGGTTACTTTTGAAGCGGGTTCCGTTCCAGTGAAGTACATGGGGGGTTGTACCGTTCCTGCTAGTTGCTGCAAGAAAGTAGAGTAAGCCTATGTCACAACAAACAGAGTTGAGTTTAGACAAATTCGTCGGGATCGCCGTAATGGTCCTGGCGTTTTTGTTTATAGGCCCTTGTATTTCGTCACCCATTTACATTGAGGATGACACGATACTGGAGGTGGGTCGGGAGACACTCCTGGAAATGTATCCAGGAGCAACAATCATATCCGCTGAAACTGTTAGGCCGGGAAAAGCTGGAAAACTTTATGGCTATTCGGCAACGTACAAACTTCCGGGCAGTAACGAAACATTCAAATTTTATGCAGAAGGAAATGACTAATGGAAAAAATAAACAAAGAAGAACTATTCAAGCTAAGTCGACCAATCGTTTTGCAAACGATTCAATTTGACTCGCTTGAACTTGTTGACAGCCCAGTACAGGGTTGTGAGTTCCTGATTGCACACGGCGTCGATAGCGACGGACTTCCGTGCGAGGAGCGAGTGTCTACGAACTTGAAATCGCACATGCAGACGCCAAACCACGTGTTTGTGCGTACTGATGACCACCATGCTGAGCTTGTCGCTGAGCTGCTGGACCGCGGCCTACTCAAAAAGACTGGCCACGAACAGCAGTCCGGGTTTTGCAGCATTCCGCTGATGGAAGTGATGTTCGTCCGAAATCCCTTAACTGATTCCCCGTTTGTGTAAGGAAAAACTATGTCAAAAGAAAAAGTGACGACACTTGCTGATGCCAGAGAGCAGATCCAAGAGGACGTGATCTGCATAATGGACAGCCAATTCGGTGAAATTGAATACGTTGAAGAAGCAAAAACAGATCTTTGCCAGGCTGTTGTTGACAACATCAACAAAGTTATTGAAGGGCAACCGCCGAGCCCGATGACCCTTGACCTGTATCACGGTCGAACTGACCCAAATGTGGGAATGGAGGATTGGGGCACACAAGGCCCTTTGCTGTACGTTGATTGCGTTTTGGTGACGTACGCAGATTCAATCCGGCTGCAATTTACAGGGCAGCCTGACATTGAGTTTTTGCACGAGTACACCGAGAGCGACTGCTTTTACTACGACGGCGTCTACTACGGCGACTGGAGTATTCAACCAAAGGGAAGCTTCCGAGAAATGGGGAAGACTCCTGAGCTTTTTGAACCAGAGAAGGGAAAACAAAAATGACTTTTATTGAAGAAGCGTTCGCCGCCTCGGCGTCGGCCCCTACTGATCACGACTTCAAAGTTGGTGGCAGGGTGGAAATCAAAAACCGCGACTACTCAGGACAAGAAGGAATAGTTGCAGGCTTTTGCACAAATTTGCTCGGCAAACCGCTGGTTGAGGTGAATGCCGATTACGGTGACGACGGAGTTTGCCGCGGGCTGGTTTTCTATCCTAACGAGCTGGAGAACATCAATGAGTGAGTCCCAGTTTGACAGGATGGTGAAAGCCAATCAAAAACTGCGGGAGGAAAACAAGCGACTGCGTGCCGCAGCTGACGGGGTTAGCCTCGATGAAGAGGAAGAGCCTAAGTTTGCTCAGCTGGCCTGGATGGCGGGCGACGTGCAGACGCACAAGCCTGATTGGACGGAGGAGCAATGCCGCGAATGGCTTGCTCACAACCAGAAGCACATTCAGAACCGGCTTTGCGAGCTGGGAAATGAGGTAATCGGAACACTTGTTGAACTGGAAGATTATGAGGTGAAATGATGACTAAAACAGTGATGTATGGTGATGAGCCGTACGCAGTAGTGGATGTCGGCAGTCGCTGCGTCTACTGCAATGAAGACACAGCGTTTGGCAGCGGGCGGTTTGTGAACCGCCTTGGTGCTGACACCTACGACGAAGAGAAGAAAGAGTACCGCGACGGTTATGCTTGTGCTGAGTGCATGGCTACAGAATGCGATCGGTGTGACAAGTCCATTGCTTTGGATGAGGACGTAACGACTTACGACGTGTATGGCGATGACGACCCCGGGCATTTCTCCGATGGAGCGTACCGCGTTCATCAGAAGTGCCTAACCACCCAAGAAACCCAATTTCTGGAGGAAAACAATGAGTGAAGTAGCAGAAGAAAAGACGGTACTGGATGATCTGTTCTTTAACGGATCGTACGGTCACATAAACAGCATCGTTCGGCATTACGGGAACCACAACGTGTTGTTCACCGACGCAGGTAAAATGCGACTGGCCCACATCGTGGGACATATCCTGGGCCTGCATCATGGCGGCCAGGAGGAGACCGCTCTCAAACTAGCGGAGGCGATCGACGCAAGGCTAAAGCAGCTTTGCTACAATGGTGCCAAGACTGAAGTCACCTTTGCTGAACACCGTGGAAGCAACATCGTTTACACGGACAGTGTGAACAAAGCCGAAGTGCCTAACGTGAAAGCTGTACTGGGCGACGACGGTACATTTGGAGGGTTTAACGTAAGTTGGTATCGCCCTATTGCTCCGCAAAGATATGACGAGGTGCTCCAGCAGGCTCAAACGATGAAGGATGAAACCCCCAAGGAGGAAGTGGATAAGGTCCGGGTGGAGTTCTACTCCGTTCAGGAGCTGACGCACAAGATGCTGAAGGTAACGAAACGGGTAAACCCTTACGACACGTACTCAGATGAGCTTACGCAGCATGCGTATGTTCCGGGAATCGGGTCGACAAGGGTCTATTACACGTTCAGCCACCCTGGCGGCCTGCTTTATCACGGACCTGGCGGAGGCGAGGTCTTCGCCGTGACGTTAGGCGATGTGGGTCCTTGGGGGATTCACACGTAAGGAGAGATCATGGGGACCCATTACCCTTACCGGTGGGCTTGTAAAGCCTGCAATGCGGTACACTGGTATGCAGCAGCATGCTGTCAGGCTTGTGGAAAGACGGAGCTTGTTAAGCATCTCAACAACGCGACAGCAATAGCTGCGAAGACTGTTAAAAAGAAACCTAAAAAGAAACCTGATCCGAGCGACGACGTCGACGACTTGATCAAAAACATCCTAGGAGATTAGAGCAGATGGAAATTCATGGAGGACCTAAAAAACGCAGGAGGCGTAAACCAGCTGATCCTGGATGGTTAGAGTTCATGTCGGATGACGAAAAGGAAAAAGAGCGAATCGAGAACTGGCAGCTCGTCTCCCTTGCGGAGGTCGGGCTGCCAGTTCGCATCATTAACACCCTGGAAGATCACGGTGTTATGACCGTCGGCAATTTAGCCCGGAAGACGGCAGAGGAGCTTCGGTCTATACCTAACCTGGGAGAAATCACTATTTCAAAATGCACTAAGCTGCTAGACGAATTGCGGCTGCCTAACAAAATGAGGAGTCATGGACAAAAGTGAAACGATAATTCTAGCGGTCATTCCGACCATCTTGCCAACTGAACGCCTGTTAACCACCTGCTACAACCTCGTTAACAGTTCGTTGTGGTTCGACTGCCACGTGCAAGTGATCTACAACACAGAAACCAGCTACGAACACGTCGAGCCAGCAATCTGGTCCCGAGAGATGGAAGACGAGCTGAAAGACCTTGCGGACGTGTTTTACCCCCGCACCAACCTGAACTGGTTGCATTCGTGCAATCTGGGCTTGTTCTCGGCATGTCATCGTGCGTGCAAATACAGTCACGCCCTGTTGCTGAACGACGACGTGGATCTGTGTGAGGGCTTCCTGGAGAAGCTGGTATCCAGCACGGATATGACGCCGTTAGAGAGGGATTCTACGTTCCCCTCTATAACGGCACCGCTTTACAACGGGTTCTGGGGCCAAAAGCAGCGAGAAGTGCCCTGGCAAAACACAGAAGACCGGCCTCCGCTCCCCGTCAACTACGTCGATGGTACCTGCATGCTCATCGATACCGAGCTTATAGGTAAAATAGGGGTCTTGGATGGCTCGTTTGGAGCCCCCGGTTGGGGAGCGGACGTAGATTACTGCTTTCGGGCTAGACAGGCGGGGGCTGCAATTGCAGTGTGCCCCAACGCATACTTGTGGCATGACAAGCAGATCGGCGGCTATTCCGCTGAAAAGATCTATGGCTCCTCCGGAGAGTGGCACGTGAGAGGCGTCTGCCAGGCCAAGTACGACTTGGAGGCCAAATACGGTCCAGAGTTCAGGGACGTGCTTGGATTGCCGCAGGAGGCGTACGAGGAGACTCGTGAAGGCATCAGAGACGTAGAGGCAATGCGGCGATCGTCTAATTAGGAGAAATTAATGAAAAACAAACCCGAAGGGATCAAAATGAAGTTTAACGAACGCACTTGGTGTATTTTTGTTTGCTTGGTAGTGCTCGTGCTGGGCTCCCTCCTGGGTGTCCGAGCTTACGGAGCTCCGGTAGGTAACAATGTCTGGGGCGACGCTAAGACCGATCAGGAGCGTTGCCAGGCCGAAGCCGACTACATGGTCAAATATCGCCAGTTCCGGCACGTAGGGCCGTGTATCGGCCGATTTGAGGGCATTGGGTACGGCGGACACAGTCCCAACCTGGGAACCTGCACGCCACGCTACAAGATGAAGCTCACAGGAGATGCCGTGGCTCAGACGCCCGAGGGAACCTGGGTGCGTGTCAGATCCTGGAGATAGCCATGGAAATCCTGCTAGGACCAATAATTCTTGCTTGCTTTGTGTATGGCTGGATGTCTGCCGCGAAAGAAGACAAGAACAAATGGTACGGCCACATGCACTGCTCAACGTGCGGATACCAGTGGACCTCCAGGAAGAATACTCCACCGCGGCAATGTGCTAATTGCCGTAGTCGGGACATCGGGGTAATTCGCGGGCGTTGAGCCCGCCCCCGGGACAGTGAAAAACTGTCCCGGGTATTGCCCAGCTATTGCCCAGCTATTGCCCGGGTATTGTCCCAGATTTGACTGGGATTTGACTGCGATAGCATAAAACTACCATTTTGGTAGTTTTATGCTATTTTACTCCCTTACAGGGAGTAAACGCGATTTCGCGTGTTGCACACATAAATCCGCCCGTTTCGGGGACCTGTCCCGTCCCAAACCCCCGGTGAAATTTCACTGGGACATTAATTCCAGAATTTAACCAACGGAGAAAACGATGGAAAACAACACAGCAACAGCCGGGCTCGTAGCACAGACCGACGCAGCCGAAAATACGCAGAAAGAATGCAGGTTTCAGTTCCTGCCCGGTTCCGGCCCAGGCCTTCTGGTGACGCTTGATTCAAGCGGCAACTGGACGGGCCGTTCGCCATACAAACGGGCTCTCAATGAAGTGGTCGCAGAAGGCCACGTAAATAACATCGGGGAGCTTGTCGAAGCCATCCAAGGGCACAGCGACTGGTAGTAAACCCCACAGCTCGATTGACGAGCAGGATTGTTGATAACGTGTCGTCAAACCCCATGAACTTGAAGGTCACGACTCTCTCATTTTTAAAACACTTCGGCGGATTTCACGACCGCCAGCGTTTACTCCCTGTAAGGGAGTAAAATAGCATAAAACTACCAAAATGGTGCTTTTATGCTATCGCACCGTCAAATTTAAACTGTGATTGGAAGGAGAACACAATGCATGACAGATTCTGACAAGCCAAAAGCCACGATCGAGCACAAGTTTGTGAAGCCAGTACGACCTAGTGACTGGCACTTACTCTCGACTTACGCGGTTCTTGCCACGTTACCTGATAGACAGCATCCTCAGTCTGTGATTTACCGCACGAAGGTTATGCAAAGCCAGGTGCGATTTCAGATGTATCGCTGGATATCGGAGAATCCTGGGAAAGCCTATAGCGGCACTTACGAATTGAACTGCCCCCCGACGGGGCTGCTCGTGAGGCCAAAAACTAAATTTTGCACTAACCCTTTGGTTTGTCCGTGGTGTTTCGTGCGTCGGCGATTGGTGCCGATTTACGAAGCCATCAAGGCGGTCCCTGTAGCTGCCAGGAAGGGAAGCAAAATTGTGGCCGTCAGGGCTGCTTACAGTCCGGACGAGCAATTACCGTTTTTCCGTAACGATAGAGGGCCACACCAGTGGAACGGCTCTCTCGTCACAGCTCAAACGGTGACGCCGTTTCCTGCTATCGATGACGAAGACTTAAAGGAGAAGGAGGAGGATAAAGTTCCCTCCCGGCTGGATCACGTGTTTCACGTTGTCCAGGTAGTCCCCGAGAGTCTGATGCTGCCGTCAATTGTGGACGGCATCTTGAAGCGAGCCGGGCATCCTCTCAGCACCAGTGCTGTGGAGTTGCCGTACACGTCGCTTACCAACGTGATTCGCGTGTTGTCAGGGACGTACGCGTTTCCCTGGTTACAGCTATGTGCAAAACGCAATCTAGAACTATTTTCACAAATCAAAGCTGGGTATTCCGAGCGGAGATTACTACGCATTAACACATTCAAAAAGGAGAAAATAAGTGAGCACCATTGATTCACCGCCTTACCCGCAGTCCACCACCAGCCCCGTAAAGCTCTATGAGTATTTAACAGAGTTATACGACTGGACATCAAATCATCGGGATTGGGCGAACATGCGGGCCCGCGAGCTGAACGCTCCAGAAGAGCCCTTTATCTCCGAGCTGGGGTTGTACCCGGCTGAATCGCCAGACCGGTACCTTCAGTTGAGCGTGCCTGACATGTTTATGTCGTGGCAGGCCGCTCGAGCAATCCGGGAGAAGTACGACCAGGTGGTTCGTAACTACGAAAATGAAGATGACTGGGATTCAGATCCCGCCTCTTTCCACCGCATTAATATCGTCAAGTCTGCGGCATTACTCATGTCGTTGTGCTTCCTGGACACCGAAAAGCGGGAAGCTAAGACGGTAGATTTGATGAAGAAAGAGCGTAAACATTTTCTTCGCTTGCTGAAGGACCAGCTGAGCGAAATTACAGACCTATTTGATGGAGGATCTAAAGATGACGACGAAATCGATTTTGACGCCCTCTTCCACCCCGAGGAAGATGACGAAGAGTGATGCGGCGGTGCAGTGCGTTATTGACACGCTACAAAGTGACGTATGCCAGTGCGTTGAAAACCATAAGCTTGGAGCTTTTCACGACGATGCTGAGCAGGCCGCTCTCGTTATTAACTCGCTGACGGAGGCTTTATGTCAGCTGGTTATCAAGCGGGTTGGGCAGTTCCGCGAAGCTAAGGGCAAGCGTCCTAGGCTTTGTCACATTCATGTTTCGCAACCCGCAATCCGACGGAACTTGAAGGAGATCCGCGAAAACACGGGTGACGGATATAATCCGGTGATCACGTGCAAGCGGGGTAAGGACAATGTCTACGGGCACAAAGTCGAGATACTAGACAAGTCCGGTACCGAAGTTGTGGCGGTCGTTACTCAGCCTCGAGATAAGAAGTTGAGTTGTGGTGCCCGCGTTTGGGTTGAGACACGCAACCCCGTCCTGGTATCGGAAGATCAAGGATATGTAACTTTACAAACCAAACTACCAAGGTGATTTATGGAACATGGACATCCTCCAATTCAAATTAACAATGAACAGCCGGAAGTTGTCGTTGTAGACAACTTTCTCGAGAACCCCATGGAGCATCGGGAATTTGCTTTGCGGCTTAACTACTTTAAGAAGGGCAGCTACGGTGTCAGATCCGGGGCCGCTTATCCGTATCCGGAGTATAAAGAAGCTTTTGAAAAGCTGTTAAATCGCAAGATAACCCGGTGGGAAGAGGGTGTGAACGGGTGTTACCAGTGGTGCGATAAGCATCAGGAGATTGTGTATCACGTTGATGCTCAGGATTATGCCGCGATACTGTATTTAACCCCAGACGCCCCGCATGACAGCGGTACGACTTTGTGGAAGAGCAAACACTCTGGCGTCAGGTACATGGGTCCGGGTACTCGGGCTCATGAGACTTTCGGGCCCAACGGCGAATACTTGAAAGATTCTGATGCCTGGGAGCTTGTTGACCACATTGGCAATGTGTTTAACCGGCTTGTTCTATGGAACGGCAGGTTCGTTCATAGTGCTGGCGGTTATTTTGGCGAGACGGTAGGCGATTCTCGCTTGTTTCAAATATTCTTTTTTCACGTGGAGTAAGCATGATAGCATCGACAAAACAAAAGCTGAGGATTGTTGTCCGGGTTGAGCATGACCAGGACACGGAGTCGCCGCTGGAGAACGACTGCTTCGAGATGCTAAGTGCGTTTCAGGGCGGAGAGAAATTCCTAAACACGTTCGGCGAGTTCATGAAAGATGCCAACCGCGTGCCGGGAGAAGACTTCTGGGCGTTGTCTTGTTATCGGCACAGCGGCGAGTCTTGGTCTTTGCTGGGCGAAGGGCATCAGTGCCAGTGGGACACAACTCGTGAGGCAGGCGTGCTGTATCTGGAAAACCCAGAAGATCGAGACCAGTGGAAGAACGTCAAGGTAGACGGCGAGCAGTTCACTTCAACCGACGCTGCTCGAGCAGTACTCGAGACCTACAATCGTTGGCTTTCTGGTGATTGCTGGTGGTACAGGATTGAGGTTGAGGAAGAGACAAACGCTGAGGGCTGTTGCTCGAAGTGCGGGACTCCTGACGTCAATTGGTACGAAAGGTCGCTGGAGGAGCAAGATTCCTGTGGTGGGTTTATCGGACTGGAACATTGCTTGGACGAGATTGAAAGCTCGTTAAAGCACGTCGCCGACAGCGTTACTGACAAAAGCAGGTACGAGTTCGAGATCTGCGGCGACGAGGCTGGGCAGTGTTACATATCTGACATTGCAGAGCGGATCAAGGAAGCCTGGCCTAGGTCGCGAGGTGAAGTATGAGGCTGAAAGCTTTGTATAGCCGCGAGAGCTACGTTGCTAGTTTGATTGGTATGTTGATCATTGTGCTGGTCTTTGGCGGCTGTGTCGCCACGTACGTACGACTTTACAATATCCACAATACTCTAGAGCCCGCGGCGTTTATGACAACGTCTGAATGGCCTGCGGTCACGTACTACAGTGTGCGTAATGTGCGGGTGGTAGACGGCGACACCCTGGAAGCGGACATCGACTTGCCAATGCGTGTGACGCTGCGGCAGGAGATGATTCGCTGTGCGGGTTATGACGCTTGGGAAGCGAACAAGCGACGCAGGTCTGTGAATGTCACAGACGAAGAAGTCATTAAAGGTAAAGCAGCAACAGAGGCGTTGAAGTCTCTAATTGCGTCAGGCCAGTTGATGGTACAGCTGGAAGAAGACGACAGGGATGTTTATGGGCGAGTTCTTGCACGCCTTTATGTTGCAAGAGAAGGTGAGTTGGTTTCTGTAGCAGAGTGGATGACAGCAAATAGACACACAAGGAGAGAGCAATGACTCAACAAGATAACAAATTTCGGGTGATCCGGGGCGGTAGCGGGTCTTTCAGCTCCGACTTCTGCCGTTCGGCGGACCGCAACAGGTGCACGCCTGACTACCGGCTCAACTACCTGGGCTTTCGTGTGCTCCGCAGTTCTGGAGCAGATAACAAATTCCGGGTGATCCGGGGCGGTAGCTGGTTCCGCCTCTCCGACTACTGCCGTTCGGCGTACCGCCGCAGGTTCTCGCCTGGCAACCGGCTCCTCAACCTGGGCTTTCGTGTGCTCCGCAGTTCCGAGGAGGAGGTAATGCCCCGGGTGCTCCGGGGTGGTAGCTGTCACGGCTACTCCGCCCTCTGCTGTTCGGCGTACCGCGACGGGCTCACGCCTGGCCTCCGGGACCACAGCCTGGGCTTTCGTATAATCAAGGAGAATAAACATGACGATTAGTTACGTGCTCCGGGGCGGTAGCTGGTTCAACAACTCCGACCTCTGCTGTTCGGCGTTCCGCAGCAGGTACACGCCTGTCATCCGGAGCCTCAACCTGGGCTTTCGTGTGCTCCGCAGTTCCAAGGAGGAGGTAAAGTACCGGGTGGCCCGGGGCGGTAGCTGGCTTAGCATCTCCGACTACTGCCGTTCGGCGAACCGCTGGAACTCGCCTGTCATCCGGTACTACATCCTGGGCTTTCGTGTAATCAAGGAGAATAAGCATGACGATTAGTTATGTGTACCGGGGCGGTAGCTGGAGCAGCAACTCCGGCCGCTGCCGTTCGGCGAACCGCCTCTGGCACCCGCCTGTCTACCGGTACGACGGCCTGGGCTTTCGTGTGCTCCGCAGTTCCAAGGAGGAGGTAAAGTACCGGGTGCACCAGGGTGGCAGCTGGTTCGACTACTCCGGCCGCTGCCGTTCGGCGTCCCGCGACGGGCTCACGCCTGACATCCGGCTCATCATCCTGGGCTTTCGTATAATCAAGGAGAATAAACATGACGATTAGTTATGTGTACCGGGGCGGCTGCTGGGGCAGCCGCTCCGACCGCTGCCGTTCGGCGTACCGCTACGGGGACCCGCCTGACTTCCGGCTCAACCCCCTGGGCTTTCGTGTGATCCGCAGTTCCAAGGAGGAGGTAAAGTACCGGGTGATCCGGGGTGGCAGCTGGCACTCCTACTCCGCCTTCTGCCGTTCGGCGTACCGCAGCAGGTTCACGCCTGCCTACCGGCACTACATCCTGGGCTTTCGTGTGCTCCGCAGTTCCAAGGAGGAGGTAAAGTACCGGGTGGCCCGGGGTGGCGGCTGGTACTCCCACCCCGGCCGCTGCCGTTCGGCGATCCGCTTCAGGAACTCGCCTGACTA
>Ga0209362_1000486_pt1 | contig 35302 bp, 32 predicted proteins | sample SaaInlV_165m_DNA_FD_184680 | JGI IMG/M metagenome (GOLD analysis project Ga0209362, IMG submission 184680) | Marine microbial communities from expanding oxygen minimum zones in the Saanich Inlet - Saanich Inlet SI037_S3LV_110m_DNA (SPAdes)... | ecosystem: Environmental > Aquatic > Marine >... | reverse complement strand
CTCCAGGCGCAATCCCTGTGCTTGCGGGACAATCAGGGAGTACCAGACCCGGGGCGTGCCGTCGTTGGCGGGCATGCCGATGGCACCCGCATTGTGCCAAATCCGGTTGGCCATGGGGCGTGTGAAAGGGATGCCGGCATGGCCGGCGATGATGATGTCGGCGTCTATGAGCTCCATCTCCTCGGCGAATTCGGCGGCGGCATTGGAGGCGAACAGGAACCGGTTGATGGTTTGAGCCCCCCCATGCACCACGGCCAGTTTGGCGCCAGCCATGGTCAGGGTGATGCGGCGTGGCAAGGCGCGCATCCAGGCGCGGCAATCATCGTCCAATTGGACGGTGGAATAGCGGTACCATTGATCGGCCAGAAGATCGCAACGGCTTCCGTCTTCGAAGCCGCAGCCGCAGCTCTCCGCGCCGTAACCAAGCGCTTCCTCGCAATTGCCCATCAGGACGGTGATGCCCGCCGCCCGCAAGGCATTTGCGGTGGCTAAGGGCTCGGCGCAATAGGCGGCCACATCGCCGGTGCAGATCATCCGCGTCTGTGGGATTCGCAGGCGCGCCGCCTCGGCCAAAACGGCTTCAGTGGCTTGCAGGTTTCCGTAAGGTCCGCCGAAGACCAAAATTGTCTCGGCAAATTCGCCCAGCTCCTCCTCTGCCGGCGCGTCCATCAGGAAGCGCTGCAGGAGCCGCCGCCGAGCACACAGAAGCGGGCGCAATGGGGGTGGTTGAGCGAAACCGCTTTGCGCGATGACGCCAGATCGGGGCCCATATCAAAGGCGCTGTCATAGGGCAAAAGCGTGCACGGCATCACCTTCGGTGCGCCGCCTTTTTCTTTGACCACCATGCGCGACGTGGCGCACATCATGGCGTCCGGCGACAGCCCCAGGATATCCCAGCAGGCGGTGGCGATTTCCGGCACATCCAGGGCGGCGTCCATTTCCGGGAACAGGACCAGCCGGCTCCCGTCATCGGTATCGATGGGGACCGCGTGGGCCCGGAATAATTCGGCGTAGGCGGCGCGAGTGTGGCTTGCATCTTCATCCCAGCGGCTGCGCCCGGCGGCGGCGATATCGAAGCCGTTGGCTGCCAGCCATGTCAGCCCTTCGATCATCGGCGCCCAGCTTCCCGGGCCGCGCAATTCTTCGTGGCGCTGGCTGGTATGGTGATCCACCGAAACCCGCAATTTAAGCCGCGCGCCGTGCAGCGCTTTCAGGTGCAAAAGCGCGTCCATTTTATGATGCATTGGCTTCATGGCGTTGGTCAGCACCAGAACGTCGAAGCCGCGCGCCAGGCAGAGCGCCAGCATGGCCATGATTTCGGGGTTCATAAACGGCTCGCCGCCGGTAAAGCCGATCTCGCGGACGCCAAGATTTTGTGCATCGATCTCGTCCAGATACGTGCCCACCTCGGCTTCCGTCAAATAGGCCAGCCGGTCGTTGACCGGGCTCGATTCGATATAGCAGCTTACGCAAGTAAGGTTGCAAAGGGTTCCGGTATTGAACCACACCGTATTGAGCTGGGATAAGGCCACGAAGGCGCGTTTCGCGCCATCGGCGGTGACGCCGAAATTTTGAAATTTATCCCGGCCCAGGGCTGGCTGGCTGCGGATATCGTCGGGCAATTCGGGGCTCCTCATTCCGCCGCCACGCTTAGCGCCTTTGCCCGATCAAGCCAAGTAAAATGGCCGTGTTTCGGAGGGCGTCAGTTGTTCCGGGAGATCGGCAGATCGATCCAGAAGCTGGCACCGGCTCCGGCTTCGCTCTCGATGCCGATTTCGCCGCCGAGTAGCTCGATGATCTGCTTGGTGATGGTCAGGCCAATGCCGGTGCCTTCGATCTCGCCGGCCTCGCGCCCGAGCCGATTGAACGGCTCGAACAACCCGGCGTGCTTCGATTTGGGAATTCCGGGCCCGGTATCGGTAATGCGGATGCGTAGGAAACCGTTTTTCACTTCTTCAGCTTCCAGCGTAACCCGCCCGCCGGTGCGGTTATATTTGATCGCATTGGACAAAAGATTGAGCAGGATCTGCAGCAAGCGGCTGCGGTCGGTGCGCAATAGAGGAAGCGATTGGCCCGCCGCCCGGTTGTCAATTTGCACATCATTTTCTTCCGCCAGCACATGCACGATGTCGAGGCTGCCGCTGATCACATCTCCGGGACCGACATCTTCGAGGGAGACATCGATGATACCGGTTTCGATCTTGGAAAGCTCCAGCACTTGATTGATAAGGCCGAGAAGATGCTCGCCCGAGGTGATCACGTGGCCGGTATGTTCGCGCTGCTTATTGGAAAGCGGCTCCTGGGGATTAAGTTCAAGCAATTGCGAAAAGCCGATGATGGCGTTGAGCGGTGTCCGCAATTCATGGCTCATGGAAGATAGAAAATCCGACTTCGCGCGGTTCGCCGACTCGGCGGCGTATTTGGCGAACTCCAGCTCTTTTTCATGGGCGCGAATGCTCTGGATGGAGTGCGTCAGACGCCGCACCATGCTGTTGAAGGCGCGGGTCACTTCGCCCATCTCGTCATTCTGGTCGGTGTCGATGGTATAGGCCTCGGTCTGTTCCGGGTTGCGCCCGGCGGCGTCAAGATGGCGACGGAGGCGGACAATGGGAACAAACACCAGGGCGCTGAGAACCGCCAGCGTAGCCAGCGTCACCACCAGGGTAAGGATGAGAATATCGGTGAGCGACCGCCACAGGAAGGCGCGCACATCGTCGGCCACGGACGATGCATCCAGGCGCACGGCAGCGATGAACGGCGCCTTCAATTTGTCGGCGTAACGAATGACTTGATAATGCTTGCCGTCATCGCTGCGCACCGATTTGGCATCTGTATGGTCTCTGCCAAGCGGTGCGAGCGTCAGGCTGGGAGCCGCGCCAAAGCTGCCGATTTTGGCCCCGGTGGGAGAATAAAGTGTCAGCCCCAATATTTTGGAAAGTTGCGGCAGCTCGTGCGACGCGTTCTCGATCGCCCCGACGTCCATGACATTCTGATGTACCCGGATGATGGTGGTGATCCAGGCCATGCCGCGCGCTTCGATTTCGGCCAGCTTGTCGGTTTCGAACCGGGCAGTTGCGAACACCAGCACGGTGGCCTCCACAAGCAAGATGGCGGCGAAGATACTGATAGCGATGCGCCAGCAAAGCCGGCACCAGCCAAACGGCGCCCGAAGCCCTATCAGGGTCTTGGATTTTAAAGTCTGCTCGATTGCGGTCGCCGTCATAATTTCCCTTTCCAGCCCGCCCTAACGCCGGGTTCGGGCCGATATTCTCTCGGGCCAAACTCATAAGATAGACTTGGTCATCTGAAGTGAGTTTCGCAAATCAACAGCCGGTGATGCGGAGCGGACATTTCCTCACCCATATTTGAAATCCCGTGATCCAGGGGGCAATGACACACCAATTGATGTCGAGCGGGCCTTTTAGGGGCGCAATAATTGACCGCGATCATGGGTAGCCCGATGCCGGCCGGGCTGCCCATTTCAATTAGCGCGCGCATCAAAACTGGCCTATGGTTCAAGGGCTACTTCATAAAATCATCAAACTTCGGAATTTCACAGGGAGGATCGAACAATGTTAGAACGAACACGCCGTTTCATTTGCAGACAATCCAACTTCCTTTTGCCCGCCGTCGCCGCGTTGCCGCTCATGGCAATGTTGGCCGCCAATCCGCCGGGCGCCCAAGCCCAGTCGAAGCCATTCGAATTCGGCATCCTCGGCGATACTGACTATTCCTTTGTCATGGAGAAGCAACTTCCAAAGATGATGGCCGAGATGAATAAGGCCGGTTTGTCCTTTGTTGTTCATATTGGCGATTTCGAGGCTGACCCCCGCCCCTACAACCGGTCGCCGACGAAAATTTCCATGCCCTGCGTAGAGAAAAATTTCAAAAGGGTGCTCGCGGTATTCCAGACATCAAAGCATCCGTTTGTGCTGACACCGGGCGACAACGACTGGACCGATTGCAGCAAATTGAAGGCGCAAAAGGTCAATCCTCTGGACGCGCTCAGCCTCATCCGCGGCATGTTCTATCCGAAGGGCAAATCCCTGGGGCAAAATCCGATGCCGGTGGTCAGCCAGTCGGGCGACGCAGGCTTCGCTAAGTTTGTCGAGAATCTGACCTGGTCCACGGGCAACGTCACCTTTGCCACCGTTCATCTGGTGGGCAGCAATAACAATATGGGCAAGAAGCCGGAACCCAAGCCTGAATTTACCGAGCGCACCAAGGCGAATACGGCATGGGTGAAGAAAGCTTTTGCCAAGGCCCGGGTGGATAACGCCTTGGGGCTGGTGTTGATCACCCAGGCCAATCCGGCCTTTGAAGGTGCCTGGAAGGGGCGCACCCTAGGGCGCTATTTCCGCCCCATAGCCGCACTCGGCATAAAGTCGCCCAAAAAACCAAAGCCCAGGCGCTACGGCTATGATGAGTTTCATCAGGTGCTTTTGGCGGAATTGGCGACGTTCAAAAAGCCGACATTGTTGATGCACGGTGACAATCACTATGTGCGCATCGACCAGCCTTTGTATGATCCAAAACGGAAAGGCTTCGTTGCCAACTTCACCCGCGTCGAAACCTTCGGCTCGCCGACCACCGGTTGGATTCACGTCAAGGTCGATCCCGAAGACCCGGACTTGTTCACCTTCAAACCAAGGCGCTACCGGGCCAAGTGAGTCGGCGAAGCAGCGCGAAAGGCCGGCGTTGAAATTAAAAAATGGCGCGCCCGGGAGGACTCGAACCCCCAACCTCCTGATCCGTAGTCAGACGCTCTATCCAATTGAGCTACGGGCGCTTATGGGTAAATGATACGCATGACACTTGGGCCATAAAGCCCGAAGCGCCGCTTGAGATATCGCTTTGCAAGGGCGTTGGCAATGCTAATGATCGCTTAGGAACCCTCTGGCGGGCGAAAAATGTCTTGTTGGCCGCCCGCCAGGCGATCAAATATAATACGATTTCTCCGGCCAATCGTCTTGTGGCTTAACCATTGATTAGGTATTACTTGAAAATAATGCAGGGGACATGCTAATTCATTGTAATAAGTCATTGAATTTTCATCGCTTCTCGTAGGGACTCGGGGTAAAGAGAGCAAATGGATTGTAAGAGACATGGGCCGATACTGATCGGCGCGGCGCTGTTCCTGTCCGCGTGCTCGTTTTCGTCGGATTCGCTCCTGCCGTCATTGACCGGCGAGGATCCCGCCGGCGGTGCCAATAGTGGCGCCCAGCAGGCCAGCCCAAAAGCGGCGCCCGCCGGTCAGCAATTGGCCAGCAATGGCACGCCGGTTCCGGCCGCGCCCGGCCGAACCCAAATGGCGCAAAGCAGTCCGCCCAAATTGGGCACCACCGATTTTAAGACGCCCGGCGTTACCGCCGGCAAGAACACCGGCACCTTTGTCGGCCAAAAAGTGACCGAGCTGCGCGCCGAGTTGAACCGCATGCAGGCGAACGTATCGAAAAGCAACGGCGATCTGCAGAAGGTGCGCTCCAAGACCGTTGGCGATTCCCAGCGCTATCATAATTCCGTCGGCTCCATCAATGCGCGGCTGCAAGTGGGCACCACGCCCGGCAACCCGATTTTGGTGGAGCAGTTCAATCAAGCGCTGACCTTGCTCGACCAGATCGGCGAGGACATTTCCAATATGAACGTGGTCACCTCCCAGGTGGCTGGCGATTCAGCCCTGGCCAGTTTCCTGGCTGAGAAAACCCGCGCCGCCTTCCGGCTGTCGGGCGCCGTCGATGAAGACCACCGCCAGTTGGCGATCCTCGAAGATGAAGTAAACCGGACCGTGGTTTTGATCGACCGCCTGCTGAAGGAATTGAGCGAGGATATCCAGCGCCAGACCAATTACGTGGCGACCGAGCGTTCCAACCTGAACACCCTTTCAAGTTCTATCAAGACCGGTGAAATTCTTGGCGCAAGCCTGACCAACCGGGCCCTGAATGCGGCTACCGGCGGCGCGCCGCAGCGGCGCTCGCGCTCCACCCTTGGCCGCCGGCCATTGGTGGTGATCCGCTTTGATCGGCAAGACGTCGCCTATGATCAGGCCCTCTACAGCGCCGTGTCGCGCGCGCTTGAGCGGCGACCCAATGCGACCTTCGAATTGGTGGCGGTGGCGCCGACCAGCGGCGGCGCGGCGCGCATCGCGCTCAACACCAACAAGGCGCGGCGCAGTGCCGAATCGGTGCTTCGCTCGTTGCAGCGCATGGGCATGCCGGCGGAACGGGTCGGACTTTCGGCGCGCACCAGCCAGACTGCGCAGACCAACGAAGTTCACCTCTATCTGAACTGAGCCTAAGACTTTTCATCGAAACCGGTTGTTTTAGGGGCGCCTTGATTGGCGGTGAATTTTTGCTGCCTGGATATATGGAATGAGTGATAGCGATATTCCCTCCAGCTCCGGTGGCCAGGAGACCCTCACGGCCAGCGGCTATCTCTTGGTGATGCTGGTCATCATCGGCTGGGGCACATCCTGGCCGTTTCTCAAAATTGCTTTAAGCGAAATTCCGCCCTGGACGTTTCGAGGCCTGATCGCCCCGACGGCGGCCATCTTCATCTTTGGCATTGCATTTCTCTTGAAGCAACGCGTGCGCATCCCGCGCCACCAATTGCGACCGTTGTTGCTCGCATCCTTGCTCAACATCACGCTTTGGCACGTCTTGAGCGCCATGGGCATCCGCTTGATGGGGTCGGGGCAGGCCTCCATCATCGCCTATACCATGCCGCTCTGGGCATCGCTGCTAAGCATGATTTTCATCGGTGAGCAGCCGAGTCTCCGGCGCATTTTGGGATTGGTGTCGGGCCTTATTGGACTTGCCGTATTGGTATCGGGCAAACTTGGCGTGTTCGCGGCGGCGCCGCTGGGCACCATGTTCATGCTGGCGGCTGCGCTCTCGTGGGGCGCCGGAACCGTAGTGCAAAAACGGGTAGCGTGGGAGATGCCGGCGGCGTCGCTGGCCGGCTGGCAACTTTTGATCGGCGGCATTCCGGTTTCCATCGTGGCGCTGATTACCGAAGTTCCATATTTGCAGCCGGTCTCCGCCGCCGCCGCCTGGTCGACCGTATTCGTGCTGATCTATCCAATCATCTTCTGCTGGTTCGCCTGGTTCGCCATCATTCGCCAGGTGTCGGTGACGGTGTCCACGGTATCGATCATGTTGGTGCCGATCCTTGGCGTTATATTCGGAAATCTGGTTCTGGATGAGCCCATTGGCTGGCGCGAAGTTGTGTCCTTGGCGCTGGTGTGCGGCGCCTTGGGGCTGGTGCTGATGCCGGCGAAAAAAACCGCCTAGATTTCGCGATTATCGATAAGCCGCACGTCGCCCAGCCAGGCGGCGGCGAGAATGCGCTGGTTGCCGTCATGCAACGTAGCCGGCTGCAATGATGCGGCATCGCGGACGGCCACATAATCCACATTGGCGAAGCCGGCTTCGAGGATGGTGCCGGTAGCGGCTTCGATGGCGGCGGCGATATCGGAGCCGCCGGCGATTTCCGCGGCGGCTTGCCTGAGGGCAAGGCTCAAGCCCGGTGCGATGGCGCCTTGCGCGTCGGTGAGGTAGGCGTTGCGTGATGACAAAGCCAGGCCGCTGGCTTCGCGGATAATCGGGCAACCTATGATTTCCACCGGAATATTCAGATCGGTGGTCAAGCGCCGCACCAGACAGAGCTGCTGGTAATCTTTCTCGCCGAAATAGGCGCGATCGGGCAGCGCTTGCAGCAACAGCTTGGTGACCACGGTGGCAACGCCGGTGAAAAAGCCGGGCCGAAATTCGCCCTCCAGCCAATCGCCAAGACCGGGAACCGAAACCGAGGTTGCCATTTGGACGGGATACATTTCATCGCCCGCCGGCGCATATAACAGATCGGGCCCAAGCGCGCTCAAGGCGGCGGCATCGGTCTTTTCGTCCCTCGGATAGGTGCCGAAATCCTCGCCCTCGCCAAATTGCTTGGGATTGACGAATAGGGTGACACAGGTGCGGTCGTTTTGTTCGGTGGAGGCTCGAACCAGTGAGAAATGGCCGTCGTGCAGCGCCCCCATCGTGGGCACCAGGCCGACGCTCAGGCCATCCTTGCGCCAGCCCGCGATGACGGCTCGTAAGTCCGCCACCCGGCGCACTACCGGCAGGGGATCGCTCATATTACTTCTTTTTGCCGTAGCAATGTTCTGGGCCCGGGAAGGCGCGGGACTTGACCTCGGCCGAATATTCGGCGGCGGCGCGGCCGATCGCGGCGCCCACATCGGCATATTTTTTTACGAACTTGGGTGTGAACTCGGTAAACAAGCCAATCACATCCTCGGTCACCAGTACCTGGCCGTCGCAGGCGGGCGAAGCGCCGATACCGATGGTCACGGCCGAAATATCGTCGGTAATCTCTGCGGCGACGTCTTCGACGGTGCCCTCGATGACGATGGAAAAAGCGCCGGCATCGGAAATAGCGCGCGCGTCGGCTTTGACCTTGACGGCTTCGGCGGCGGTCTTGCCCTGCACCTTGAAGCCGCCGGCGGCATTGACCGATTGCGGCATCAGTCCCACATGGCCCTGCACCGGAATGCCTCGCTCGACCAGGAAGCGGACGGTGGCGGCCATCTCCTCGCCGCCCTCCAGCTTGACCGCGGCGCAGCCGGTTTCGGCCAGCACCCGGGCGCAATTGCGGTACGCCTGTTCCGGGCTCTCTTCATAGGTGGCGAACGGCATATCGACGACGATGCAGGCGCGCCGGCTACCGCGCACCACGGCGGCGCCGTGATTGATGGCCATATCCAGGGTGACACCGAGTGTTGATGGCATGCCGTACAAAACCATGCCCATGGAATCGCCGATCAGTAGCATATCCACGTGGTGATCGAGGATCTTAGCCATCGGCGCGGTATAGGCGGTCAGGCAGACCACCGGCTCGCCGCCCTTGCGGGCCGCAATCTCGGGAACGCTGATACGCTTGGTCTCTTTGGTCTCGGTGCTCAAGCTCGGTATTCCATGATAAATTCCGGTTACAGACCGGACGGTTAAGGCGCGTTCAGGGCGCTCCCATAGCATAGCGCGGGCGTTCCGGCCAGTCGATCACCCGAATGGTTAACGCATGACCGGTGTGCAAATTCCGCATCGCCTCAAATTTGCCTGAATTTCCGTTTAATTCGATTGCTGGGATCAAAGAGAGCGGTCATTATCAACCGGGGATATAGGGGTGACAGAGATCGGAATGACCGGGCGCACGCAAAAATCCGCCGGCATGGATGTCTTTAAAAGCCGGGCGTTCTTGGTGATCGCCTTCGCGGGTGCCCTGGCAGCCTGCCAAACCCCTGGAACCCAGGCTCCGGACCAGGCTCAGCAAGCGCCGTCCCCCGCCCAGACATCGGACGCCGCCCAGCCCGAAGGCGCCAGCCCCGTCCAATCCAGCGCTGCGCCAGCTTCGGTGGCCAGGCCGCGCGCCGCCGTCCGGGCTTCCAAGCACATGATCGCGGCCGCCAACCCGCATGCGGCCCGGGCCGGGCTATCGGTATTGCGCGCCGGCGGTAGCGCCGTCGATGCGGCGATCGCCGCGCAACTGGTTCTCAATGTGGTGGAACCGCAATCCTCGGGCATCGGCGGCGGCGGCTTTTTGATGCATTTCAGCGCCGCTTCGGGTGCCATTGATGCCTTTGACGGGCGCGAGACCGCACCAGCGACCGCGACGGCAGATATGTTCATGAAGGCCGACGGCAGCCGGCGCAAATTTCACGATGTGGTGCCAGGCGGCATATCGGTGGGCGTACCGGGCCTGTTACGTATGCTGCAATTGGCCCACGCAAAGCACGGCAAGCTGGCCTGGGCCAAACTGTTTGAGCCGGCCATCAAGCTGGCATCGGAAGGCTTCAAAATTTCGCCCCGGCTGCACGCGCTGATCAAGCGCGACCGGCACCTCAAAAAATTCGCCGCCACGCGTAAGTATTTTTTTGATGCCGACGGCGAAGCGAAACCGGTGGGCGCGCGCCTGATCAATGCGCCGCTCGCCGACAGTTTTCGCCTGATCGCCTTGATCGGCGCCGATGCCTTTTATTCTGGCGGCATTGCCCAGGATATCGCCCGGGCAGTCACGGCTGCGCAGCCGAACCCTGGCGGCATGACAGTGAAGGATCTGGAAAACTACAAGGCGGTGGCGCGTCCGCCGGTTTGCTCGTTCTACCGAAAGTGGTTTGTCTGTGGCATGGGCCCGCCCACATCGGGCGGCATCACGGTGCAGCAGATCCTTGGGATTTTGCAGACCAGAGACCTGGCCGTATTGAAGGCGAATTCCTTCGATGCCGTGCATTTTATTGCCGAGGCCAGTCGCCTCGCCTTCGCCGACCGGAACCGTTACATCGCCGATCCCGAATTCCAGGAGGTGCCCGTCAACCGCCTGATCGATCCCGGCTATCTCGCCGGTCGCGCCAAGCTCATTCGCGCCGATCAAAGCATGGGCAAGGCGGAACCGGGACAGATTTCCAGCGGCTCCGCCGACCTGGGATCCCAGATGGAGGGGGCTAAGGGGCTCTCCACCAGCCATATCAGTATCGTAGACAGCGATGGCAATGCAGTGGCGCTCACATCCAGCATCGAAAATGCGTTCGGCTCGCGCCTTATGGTGCGCGGCTTTCTATTGAACAACCAATTGACCGATTTCGCCTTCGTTCCGGTTGCCGGCAGCCGCGCCGTTGCCAACCGGGCCGGCCCCGGCAAACGGCCGCGTTCCTCCATGAGCCCCACCTTGGTGGTCGACGGCGCCGGCAAACTGGTGTTGAGCCTTGGCTCGCCCGGCGGCACCAGCATCATCGGCTATGTGGCCAAGACCATCATCGCCGCCTTGGACTGGGACATGGATATCCAGGCGGCGGTTGATCTACCCCACTTCATCAACCGCAATGGCGCCGCCACCGACCTGGAAAGAGGCACTGCCATTATTGCACTGAAATCATCGCTGGAAGCCGCCGGGCACAAGGTACGAACACGCCCCATGACCAGCGGGCTGCATGCTATCAGAGTACGCGGCGGGCAATTGATGGGGGCCGCCGATCCGCGCCGCGAAGGCGTGGCCCTCGGTGATTGAAGCGCTCTAGATCCAGAAGCGGGCGCCTTCGCGCACTTTTTCTGGCAATTCCAGGCAAAACACGGTGCCGTCTGCGCCGGTCTCCATAAGCGCAATATCGCCGCCATGAGCGCGCATAACGTCGCGAACAATAACCAGCCCCAAGCCGGTGCCGCCGGCCCGGGCCGAACCTATGAACGGCGTGAACAGATTGTCCCGGGCTTTTTCGGGCAGGCCCGGCCCATCGTCCGTCACTTCGATGCAAATACGGTCATTGATGAATTTGCAAGCCACCGACACATTGGCGGCACCGGCCTGATAGGCGTTGCGCCCGACATTGATCAGCGCCCGGAAAAGCTGATCCCGGTCGGCTTCGATCATCATTTTCCGCTCGATCCTGTTCCTCCAGGTGATGCCGCCCACAGCCACGTCGGAATGCTGCACCGCCTGGCCAACCTCGTCGATAAGCTCGCGCAAGGAAAAGCAGCTTGGCGATAATTCCGGCGCCTCCTCGGACGCGTAATTCAGGGTTTGCGAGCAAAGATCGACGGCCCGGTCCATGGCGTTCAACAATCGGGGCAGAACCTTTTTTACGTCTGGATCGCTGCTCGTTGCCAGCCGGTCCGACGCCAGCACCGCCGTACTAAGGGAATTTCTGAGATCGTGGTTGATCTTGGCAACGGCGGAGCCGAGCGCCGCCAGCCGTCGCCTTTGGCGCAAGGCAAGACGCACCTCTTTTTGCATGATGCCCAATTCGCGCTGGGCAATGCCGATTTCGTCCGAGCGTTCGGTGCCCTCGATATCGGCGCTTTCATCGGCGGGGTTGGCGCGAAATCCAGTCATGCTTTCGGTAATCCGGTGCATGGGGCGGACCATCAGGCGGTGCAGGGTCACGAATACCAGGCTCGCGGCAATGACCGAAATAAGTAGGGAAAGGCCGAGGATGCGCGCCGAGAAATCCCACATGGCTATACGTAGTGGACGTTCATCGAGCATCACCTCCACCGACACATTGGCGGCGTCCGGCGCCGTTCCGATAATGCGGATAACCCGGTTGCCTTTCTGCGCCAATGAGCGGGCGGCGTCGGCGATTATTTCGAAAAAGGAAGGGTTGCGGATATCGAAACTTTCGGCGACCGGCGGCACCTCGGCCAGTCCGGAGACGAAAATACTGCGGTTGGGAAGGCGGAGAACGATGTTGTAGGATTTCGACTGGCTGAGCAGTTTCCGGTGCAGGGCGTCAGTGATGGCGCGCGCCGGCAGCATTTCGAACGACAGCGTCGCCAGCCGCGCCGCCGCGATGCGTTCTTCCAGGTAGGAGACGCGAAATTGCGCCACCGACGGCACATAGATCAAAACTTCGCCGATCATCACAAAGATAATGGTCAGTAATAGAAGACGCGCCGAAAGACTGCTGCGAAGCGACCGCAGCGATAGAGTTGGAATGTTCATTCCAATACTCTACACCAGCTGGCCGGTAAGGGGAACCTTCAACCGAATCTTGACAGGAATTTGACCAGAGCGCGCGTTCTTGGCCCGAACAGGGATGGTGTGAAATATTCGCCAGCTGCCCGTTTATTGGCCTCGCCCAAGGTCGGGTAGGGTGCGATAAAATTGGCGAGCTTGCCGATTTTCAGTTTGGCGCTGATCGCCAGCCCCCAACTTTGGATCAATTCGCCGGCGTGGGCGCCGACAATACCAGCGCCGAGGATTTTACCCCGGCGCCCGATTACCAGCTTGATCAGCCCCTCTGTTGCGCCCTCGGCGATGGCGCGGTCGTTGTCGGAAAACGGCCAGCGGATGACGCGGACCTGGCCGCCTAAAGATTTGGCTTCGGCCTCGGTCAGGCCCACCTGGGCCAGTTCAGGGCTGGTATAGGTCACACGCACGTAGGCGCTCCGGTCCAGCTTGGCTGGAATGCGAAACAGGGCGTTGCGAATGAAAATATCGGCGTGATAGGCGGCCACGTGGGTGAATTGCTGATCACCGGCAACGTCGCCAACCGCATAGACGCGCCGGTTGGACGTGCGCAAGCTGGCATTGATGCGGATGCCCTTGGCATTGGTTTTGATGCCGGCCGCGTCCAGGTTGAGGCCGTCCAGGTTGGGCCGGCGCCCGGCGGCCACCAAAAGATGGCTGCCCTCGATTTTTTGTGCGGCGCCGCCTTTTTCGAATTCGACCATGACGCCCGCATCGGCCGGACCTGCCCGCAGAACCTTTGCGCCTTCGAAAATCTCAACGCCGTCCTTGGCGAGGCTGGCTTTCACCACCGCCACCAGTTCCGGATCATCGCCGCCGAGCGCGGTCATCATCTCGATGACACTCACCCGGGCGCCCAGCAATCGGTAAGCTTGGGCAAGCTCAATGCCGATGGGGCCGCCGCCGATAACGATCAGATGCGCCGGCACTTCGGTCAATTCGAACAGGTTTTCGTTGGTCAAATATGCAACGTCGGCCAATCCATCGATGGGCGGGGTCATTGGGCTGGAGCCGGTGGCGACTACAAACCGCCGGGCGCGGATGCGCGCATCGCCTGCCGCCACTTCGTCTGGCCCGGTAAAGGCGGCATCGGCCTGGATAATGCGGACGCCATATTTTTCGAATTGCTCAATGGAATCGTGGGGGGCGATCTGGGCGATGGCGCCCTTCACATGGGCTTGCACACCTGGCCCGAAAATCTCTGGTTCGGTCGCGGTGATGCCAAATTTCCCGGCGCCGCGAATATCTTCGGCCCGGTGCGCCGCCGCCAGCAATGCCTTCGACGGCACGCAGCCGGTATTCAAGCAATCGCCGCCCATGGCCCCGCGTTCGATCAAAATCGTATCGGCGCCAAGTTGGGCGGCGACGGCGGCAACCGTGAGCCCGCCCGATCCGGCGCCGATGACGCAAATATCGGTGTTGATGATTTCGCTCATTGTGGCTCGATATGTTGGCGATGACGATGGCGAAAGCCAGAAATTAATCGGCTCTCAGCAGTCACCATTGTGTGAATACATTATATCTATCACGGCTCTGGTGCGGCGGTCACGAAATCCTGAGTGCAAGAATGCGCCTGTATCGTTGACTTACCGGGGCGCTAGCCGTATATAGCGGGCCTTGCCGGAACGGCGCTATTATCTATTTCGGAGTAATTCAGTGAAACGCACATTTCAGCCGAGCAATCTGGTTCGCAGTCGCCGGCATGGTTTTCGCTCGCGCATGGCCACTACCGGCGGTCGGCGCGTTCTCGCCAAACGCCGCGCCAAGGGCCGTAAACGCCTGTCTGCTTAACGGCGCGGGGGGTAATCTTTAAGGAGGGGCGATGGTGAACCCGCGTCTCGTTCACCTAAAGAAACGCGGGGAATTTCTGCGGGTCGCTTCGGCCCGGCGAAAATTTGTCACGCCCAGCCTAATCCTTCAGGCGCGCCCGCACGATGAAAGTGACGCCGAAGATACGGCGCCCATCCGGGTTGGCTTTACGGTTTCGCGCCGGGTTGGTAACGCCGTTGTCCGCAATCGGGTGCGCCGCCGTTTGCGCGCCGCAGCCGAAGAGATTATGCCGGGGTTTGCCGACGCGAACAGCGATTTCGTGATCATCGGCAGGCGGTCGGCGCTGGGCCAGGAATACACCGGTCTGACCGGTCATTTAAAATCGGCGCTGGCGAAATACGAAAAAGAGAACAATAAACAGAAACCGATTGCCGAATAAATGAACTTACTGTCTCTCATCCTCAGGGCTTTGATCCGCTCCTATCAATTGTTCCTGTCGCCGGTTCTGCCGGGGGCATGCCGCCATTCGCCGACTTGTTCCGAATACGCAATGGACGCGGTGCGTGGCCACGGGCCAATTGCCGGCGCATGGCTTGCCTTGAAACGGATCGGCCGCTGCCAGCCCTGGGGCACGTCCGGCTATGATCCGGTGCCGGAGCCGGAATGTGAGCACCAACATGCAGCCGTGACCGGTAATCCCGGCGCGCATCGAAGCGGAGCGTAAGCCTTTGGATACCCGCAACATGATCCTCGCCGTGGTGCTGTCGGTCTCCATCATGATCGGCTTTCAGGTGTTTTTTGCGCCGGAGCCGGCGCCCGTTGATCCCAATGCATCGGCCACAACGGCGATCACGCCAACAGCGCCATCCGGCACCCCGGCACAGCCCGCGGCGCCGTCTGCCGGGCCCGGCGCACCGGCGGCGCCCGGTATCAATCAGCCTGCGCCCTTGCCCGGCCAGATTAACAATGCTGTGGGCTCTGCGGCGGCGGTGGCCGTTGCCCGCGACAAAGCGCTGCGCTCGGTCAAGCGGGTGCGGATCGATACGCCTAGATTGTCCGGCTCCATATCGCTGACCGGCGCCCGCATCGACGATCTGACACTTAAAGATTACCGCGAAACCATCGAGCCCGAGTCCGAGTTCATCAAATTGCTCAATCCCATCGGCACCGGCAGCGCCTATTACGCCACCTTCGGCTGGGCAGCGGCGAACGGCGCTAAAAACGTGGCCCCGCCCCGGGACGCAGTATGGACCGCAAATCGGGCGACGCTAACGCCGGAGGTGCCGGTCACCCTAAGCTGGACCAGCCCCGGCGGTGTCACCTTCCGCCAGATGATTGAGCTGGATGAAAACTACATGTTTACCGTGACGCAAAGCGTTGCCAACGCCTCGGCGGCGCCGGTAACCGTGTTTCCGTTTGGCCAGGTTTTGCGCGAGGGCACGCCCGAAACCACCGATTTCTACATTCTCCACGAAGGGCTGATGGGCGTTTTCGATGGCGTCCTGAAAGAAATCGACTACGACGATATTCAGGAATCCCGCGTGGTGAAGGAGAAATCCAAGGGCGGCTGGATCGGCATTACCGATAAATACTGGCTGACTGCGCTGATCCCCGATCAGGACGCCCAGACCAATGGCGAATTTCGCGACGACACCGTCAACAAGTCGGATAATTATCAGGTCAATTTCATATCCGAGGCGGTCACTGTGGCTGCCGGCGGCGCCATCGATACCAAAAGCCGCCTGTTCGCCGGCGCCAAAGAAGCCCGGCTGATGAATGCCTACCGCGATGATCTGAACATCGCTCGCTTCGATCTGGCCATCGATTGGGGCTGGTTCGAATTTCTAACCAAACCGATCTTTTTTGCGCTGATCTATTTTAACGACATCCTCGGTAATCTTGGCTTCTCGATCCTTTTGCTGACCGTCTTGATTAAACTGGCATTCTTCCCACTCGCCAATAAATCCTACAAAGCAATGAGCAAGATGAAGATGCTGCAGCCGGAAATGCTGAAGCTGCGCGAGCGTTTTGCCGACGACAAGGCGCGCCTCAATCAGGAGATGATGGGCCTTTATAAGAAGGAAAAGGCCAATCCGGCGTCCGGCTGTCTGCCTATATTACCGCAAATCCCGGTATTTTTTGCGCTCTATAAGGTGGTGTTTATATCCATTGAAATGCGCCACGCGCCGTTTATCGGCTGGATCAAGGATTTGTCGGCGAAGGACCCGGCGACCCTGTTGACCGGTTTTGGGCTGTTCACCTGGGACATGCCGGAGTTTTTGGACATCGTTGATATCGGCGTCTGGCCGATCATCATGGGCGTCACCATGTACGCCCAGCAAAAGCTTAATCCGCCGCCGCCCGATCCGACCCAGGCCAAGATATTTATGTTCCTGCCGTTTATCTTCACCGTCATGCTGGCGCGCTTCCCGTCGGGTCTGGTGATCTATTGGGCCTGGAACAACTTGCTGTCCGTGGCCCAGCAATATCTAATTATGCGCCGCGCTGGCGTACCAATCGGCGGCGGCAGGACCAAACCCAAGGCGCCAAAGACCAAAACGGCGGCCAAAAGCGGCGCCCCCGGCGAATAACCCGGGTGGCGCCCTGGACGGGGCGTGAATGATGGCCGAGGCTATCGACATCCATAGCGACGAAATGATCGAGGCGGGGCGTGTTTTGTTCGCCGGCGCTTGCGATTTTGTCATGGGCGCGGCGCGCGAAGAACAATTGCCGCCCACCGATCTGGCCGAGATCGCCTTCGCCGGGCGCTCCAACGTGGGCAAATCCAGCCTCATCAACGCGCTCACCGGGCGCAAGGCGTTGGCGCGCACCTCGAACACGCCAGGGCGCACCCGCGAAGTCAATTTTTTCGATCTTGGCGACAAGCTGATGATCGCCGATCTGCCCGGTTATGGCTATGCGCGCGCTTCCAAAACTTCGATCAACAACTGGACCGATTTGATCGAGCGTTATCTCAAGGGGCGGCGGCCGTTGCGCCGGGTCTGCCTTTTAATCGATGCCCGCCATGGGCTCAAAGACAGCGACCGGGTGGCCATGAAGCTGATGGACGCATCAGCGGTGGTCTATCAGATCGTGCTGACCAAATCGGACAAGATTAAGGATACGCCGCGCGCTCGGCTGATTGCTGGAATTCAGACCGAGCTGGCCAAGCACACCGCCGCGCATCCCGATATTTGCGCCACCAGTGCCGTCAAGGGTACCGGCATACCTGAATTGCGCGCCGAATTGGCCGCGCTGGCATTGGAAGAGAAGTTCGGCTAAGTTCCCCGCCATGAACGAAGATAAAACAAATATCGCGCCCGGGCCCTTGACCCAGGCCAAGATTTTGTCCGAGGCGCTGCCCTATATGCGCCGTCATGCGGGCAAGACTATCGTCGTCAAATATGGCGGGCATGCCATGGGCGATGATCAGCTTGCCGAGAAATTCGCGAACGATATCGTGTTGTTGAAGCATGTGGGTATCCATCCGATTGTGGTGCACGGCGGGGGCCCGCAAATTGGCGACATGCTTGAACGTTTGAAAATCAAATCGTCTTTCATCGATGGTCTGCGCGTCACCGATGCGGCCACGGTGGAGGTTGTGGAAATGGTGCTGGCCGGCACCATAAACAAGGAAATTGCATCCGCGATCAATCAGGCGGGCGGCTTTGCGGTTGGCTTGTCGGGCAAAGACGGGCGCCTGATCGAAGCGGTCAAGCTCCGGCGCACCAAGCGCGACCCGGATTCGAACATTGAAAAAATTCTCGATCTCGGTTTTGTCGGTGAGCCCAAAAAGATCAACACCCACGTGCTCGACATGTTTCAAAAGACCGACGTTATTCCGGTGGTGGCGCCGATCGGCACCGGGGCCCGGGGCGAGACCTTCAATATCAACGCCGACACCGCCGCCGGCGCTATCGCCGAAGCCATGGGCGCGGAACGGCTATTGCTGTTGACTGATGTCGCCGGGGTTCTGGACGGGGACGGCGCGCTGGCGCAGACATTATCCACCAACGATGCAAAAAAATTGATCAATGATGGCGTCATCGACGGCGGCATGATCCCCAAGGTGGAAACCTGCCTGAACGCCATCGACGGCGGCGTCGGAGGCGCCGTGATTATCGATGGCCGCGTGCCCCATGCCATGCTGCTGGAATTGTTTACCGAGCACGGCGCCGGGACCTTGATCGAGCCTGGCTGAACCTAGCGCTCCGCTGCTTCGCCTAAAAACTGTCCGCCCTTGCCCTGGCGCTTGACCTCGTACATCGCAGCATCCGCACGGGCGACGATATCTTCGATGGCCTCGCCGCTGCCGGGATCGCAAATGGCGATGCCGATGGAAATGCCGAACGGGCAGGCGGCATCGCCTGAGTAGTCTTTGAATTTGGCGGCATCTTCGAGCATGGACCCGGCGCGCTCGGTTGCGCCAGTCCGGTCCATGCCATCGTACCACATGGCAAACTCATCGCCGCCCAACCTCGCCACCAGATCACCGGAGCGTGAATGCTTGCGCAAGAAGCGCGCAATCTCGATTAAAACCCGGTCGCCTTCGCCGTGCCCATGGGTATCGTTGACCAGCTTGAAGTGATCCAGATCAAGGAACATGAGCGCCGCCGGCTCGGCGGCCTTATGCAGGCGTGCCAAGCGGCGCGGCATTTCTTCGTTCATAAAGGCGCGCCGGTTCATCAATCCGGTCAGCTCGTCGGTGCGCGAAAGCGTCAAAATGCGTTCGTGGTGCAGCAATCGCTCAATAGCGATGCCGAGCGGCGAGGCCAGCGCCGCCGCCCGCTTTATATCCTCATCCCGCCAGGCGCCATCCCGCCGCCAGATCAAGGCGGCGCCATTGACCCGGCGGAGATAGCCGGTCGATACCAGCAACGCCGGCGGCCCCGATTTGGCCGCGAGCACGGTTGTGTCCTCGGATGATCCGATGGCCGCCAGCACATCATCCTCGGCCACCACCATTCTCCCGGTGCCGGACCCGGATATCAGCTTGAAGGTATCGCCGTCGCCGGTGAACTCGTCGCGGCCATAAATGTTGCAGCCGTCGATGACGTCCAGCGCTTCGATGTGGCTGGTGATTTTTTCGATGGCCGCCGCCGGTTCGACCTCGTCGCGCATGATCGCCATTAACGCATCCAACAGACGTTCCCGGTCTTCGGCCTCGGCCAGGGCAAGTCGGTCGCGTTTCTGTTCGGTTACGTCGCGGCAGACGCCGCGGGCGCCGCACCATTCCCCGGCGGCGCCAAACACCGGCTTGATAGAAACAACCAGGTCCGCCATGTCACCATCGGCGCGGCGCATGCGTAACGTCAGCCCGCGCACCGCCTCGGTGCTTATGAAGGGCGAGGGATCAGTATCCACCACTTCGAATATGTCCTCCGGTGGACGGCCGATCAATTGGCTGGGCGTGAAATCCAAAGCGCCCGTCGGCGACACAAAAATCAAGGTGCCGTCGGGCCCTGTTTCCCAAGCGAAATCGCTGGAGGTTTCAACGAAATCCTTGTAGCGCGCCCGGGATTCGATCAGCGCTGCGATCATATTCTGTTCCAGCGACTGGCCGCGGCCCAGCAATAACATCTGTTTTCCGCCGGCAACGGGCAGGGCCGCCACCTCGAATCGCCCATCCTCGCCGAGGCTGGCCTGGAAGATACCAGCCGCTTCTCCCGGTACCGGTGTCTTGGCAAGCCCGGAGAAAAGCCGGCCGTCCTGGGCTGAAACGATTTCCGCCATTTCGCCGCCCTTGGCGTCATTTGCGATGACACGGCCCTGATCATTGATGAGCACGGCACCGTCCGGATAGGCGACGAGCAGGCTATCGGAAGCCTGTACAAGGGCTTTGCTCAGCGCGTCTTCCGGCATGGGTTTTGGTCCTCAAAAATCTTTGAGCGGGGTCTATACATCAAATGGGATTGCACGAGGCATTTAACCAGACTACTGAATGGAAATATTGTTGCGCGGAAATGGCGAATTTTTGATGAGCGAAACAGCCTTAAAAGATATACCTTATTGGGTGTTCGATCTGGACAATACCTTGTATCCGGTGACCACCAACCTGTTCGGCCAGATCGACAAGCGCATGTGCGATTTTATCGCCGGCTATCTGGATGTGGGTCACGAAGAGGCCTACCGGGTGCAGAAGAGCTTTTTCCGCGAATACGGCACCACATTGCGCGGCCTGATGGAATGCCATGACATGGACCCGGGACCGTACCTGGATTATGTGCACGCCGTGGATCTGGATGCGGTAGAGACCGATAGCCGCATGGACCAGGCCTTGCACCAATTGCCGGGGCGGAAATTTGTCTTCACCAACGCGCCGCTGGATTACGCCCGGCGGGTGTTGGAAAAGATCGGTATCTCCGGGCATTTCGACGACATCTTCGATATCGTGGCTGCCGATTATATTCCGAAGCCGGAGCCGGTGGTTTATCAGCGCATGCAGGCCCGTTTCGGCATCGATCCCGAACGCGCCGTCATGGTTGAAGACATTGTCCGTAATCTGGGCCCGGCGCGGGCCATGGGCATGACCACGGTCTGGGTAAAGACCGACCGGCCCTGGGCTCACACTGATGCCGAGATACATAAGCCCGACCACCACACCGACAATTTATCGAAATGGCTGGCCGGGGTGGCGGGGATCTAGGCGGCGCCCAAGGCTTCAAAGCCCCGTTGACTTAAGGCCAAGCGGGGGCCATGTTCGCGCCCTGGATCAGCAGCTATTATAGGCAGGAAATCGTGAACCAAGACCAGTTACAGAATATTGTCGACGCCGCCTGGGACGCCCGGGAAGATGTCAATGCCGCCACCAGCGGCGACGTGCGCGATGCCGTCGATGCCGCCCTCGGGCTATTGGATTCCGGCCAGGCAAGGGTCGCCGAAAAAATCGGTGGCGCGTCGAACTGGCAGGTCAATCAATGGCTCAAAAAAGCTGTCTTGCTGTCGTTCCGCCTCAACGACATGTGGTGCATGGACGGCAGCCCCGACAAGGGCAATTGGTGGGACAAGGTGCCGTCCAAATTTTCCGGCTGGGGCGAGGCCGAATTCAAAGATGCGGGGTTTCGCGCCGTTCCCAATTGCGTGGTCCGCCGCTCCGCCTTTATCGCGCCCGGCGTGGTGCTGATGCCGTCCTTCGTCAATCTCGGCGCCTATGTGGATGAAGGCACCATGGTCGATACCTGGGCGACCATTGGTTCCTGCGCGCAAATTGGCAAGAATTGTCATATTTCCGGCGGCACCGGCATCGGCGGTGTGTTGGAGCCGTTGCAAGCCGATCCGGTGGTGATCGAAGACAACTGCTTCGTCGGCGCCCGCTCGGAAGTCGCCGAAGGGGTCATTGTTGAAGAAGGCTCGGTGCTCTCTATGGGCGTCTTCATCGGCGCCTCCACCAAGATCGTCGACCGGGCTACCGGTGAAATTCATCAAGGCCGCGTGCCCGCCTATTCGGTGGTCGTGCCGGGCTCCCTGCCGGGCAGAGATTTGCCGGACGGATCGCCCGGGCCGAGCCTCTATTGCGCGGTGATTGTAAAAACCGTCGACGAGGGCACCCGAGCCAAAACCTCGATCAACGATCTCTTGCGGGAATGAGCCAGAACCTGGACGCCATCGAACTTGGCCGCGCGCTCATTCAATGCGAGAGCGTGACGCCGGCGGACGGTGGCGCTTTGGGTGTGCTTAAAGGCGCGCTGGAACGGATCGGCTTCACCTGCCAGCTCAAGATATTTGCCGAAGACGGCACCCCCGACATCACCAATCTTTACGCCCGCATCGGCAACGGCGCGCCGCATTTCTGTTTCGCCGGCCATACGGATACGGTTCCGGTGGGCGATCCGGCGACTTGGAGCGCCGATCCCTTTGGCGCGGAGATCAAGGACGGTATGCTCTATGGCCGGGGCGCCGCCGACATGAAAGCTGCCGTCGCCTGTTTCGCCGCCGCCGCCGCATCGTTTCTGGTCAGCCAAGGCGGAAATTTTTCTGGCTCGATCTCGTTTCTGATCACCGGCGACGAGGAAGGCCCGGCGGTCAACGGCACCAAAAAGCTGCTACAGTGGACGGCAGACGAAGGCATCCAGTTCGATGCCTGTCTGGTTGGCGAGCCGACCAATCCCGAAGCCCTCGGCGATATGATCAAGATCGGACGGCGCGGCAGCCTCAATGGCCGGCTTACCGTGAACGGCACCGCCGGCCATACCGCCTATCCGCACCTGGCCGATAATCCGGTGCACCGGCTGGTAGAAATGCTGGGCGAGTTGACCAATGAGCCCCTCGACGACGGCACCGATCATTTCCAGCCGTCGTCGTTACAAATCTCCACCGTTGATGTGGGCAACCCGGCCACCAACGTCATTCCGGGCAAGGCCAAAGCCGGCTTCAATGTGCGCTTCAACGACCTGCACGATGCCGCCGGCATCGAGGCCTGGGTCCGCAAACGGCTGGACCGGATCGGCGGTGATTACGATCTCGCCATCCATGTATCGGGCGAGGCGTTTTTGACGCCGCCCGGCCGCTTTTCCGAAATTATCGCCGGCGCGGTCGAGCGGGTGACCGGACGCAAGCCGGAATTGAGCACGTCGGGCGGCACGTCGGATGCCCGCTTTATCAAGGATTATTGCGCGGTCGCCGAGTTCGGTCTGGTCGGCCAAACCATGCACAAGGCGGACGAGCGCGTCGCCATCGGTGATGTGGAAGCTTTGACCGGCATTTATACCGCCATCCTCGAAGATTATTTCGGCGCCGGCGGATAGCCAATGCCTTTGTCTCAGGACACAACATCGGCGCTTTACGGCGCCTACCGGCTGGCCCGGGCCGATGCCGGCGGTATGGCCTATTTCGACACTTCTGTTGACGGCTTCTGGCGCTCGTTCATCGCTGCTGCTTTGGTAGCGCCCTTGTTCGCATTGTTCCTGGCGATCCGCTTCAATACCGGCGAGATGGAAATAACGCCCTTTCGCTTCGCCGCCGTGGAAACCATTGCCTATGTGATCGCCTGGCTGATCTTCCCGCTGATCATGTTTCATGTGGCCCAAGCGATCGAGCGCGAGCAGGAATTCATCGGCTATATCGTCGCCTATAACTGGGCATCGGTCTGGCAGAACCTGGTGTATCTTCCCTTCGTGATTTTGAGCGAGCTTGGGCTTTTGTCGGCTGGCGCCGGACGCGCGATGGGCATGCTGGTTCTGGTCATGGTCATGCTCTACACGTGGTTCATCACCAAAACCGCGCTCCGCGTTACCGGCGTGCTGGCCACCGGCCTGGTGATCCTAGATTTTGTGGTCAGCATCATCTTGAACGCCCTGACCGAAAGCATGGTGCGCTGATGCAAAGGACGCACAGATGAAATTCTACGATATGGCTCTGGCCCCAAGCCCCCGCCGTGTGCGTATGTTCATCGCCGAAAAAGGCATCGATATTCCCGTGGTCCAGGTGGATTTGCGCGGCGGTGAGCATTTGAACCCAGAATTTGCCAAGCTCAATCCCTGGTGCACCGTGCCGGTGTTGGAATTGGACGATGGCACCTGCATTTCCGAAGCCATCGCCTGCTGCCGCTATTTGGAGGCCGCATTTCCGGAACCGCCGCTGATGGGCGCCACACCGGTCGAACAGGGGGTCATCGCCATGTGGGAGCACCGGGTCGAATGGGACGGCTTCATCGCCGGCGCCGAGATGCTGCGTAATTCAGCGGAACGGCTTAAGGGGCGCGCGCTGACCGGCGCCGAAAGCTTCGAGCAAATTCCAGAATTGGCCGAGCGCGGCAGGAAACGCATAGCCGTTCTTTATGAAATGCTGGATAAACGATTTGGGGAGAGTGAGTATCTGGCCGGTGACAGTTTCACCGTCGCCGATATCACCGCCCTGATCGCCATCGATTTCGTCCGCCGTCAGAAACTGGAGATACCCGAAGAGAGGCCCCACGTTCAGCGTTGGCACGATGCCATTAGCGCGCGGCCCTCGGCCCAGCTTTAGCTGGCGGGAATAGCGAACTATGGCCCAGCTTTAGTTGGCGCCGAAATAGCCCAGCATCCGGCCCCATTGGTAGTGCAGCGGCAATAGGATGATGGAAGCCAATACAAAATAAACCGCCAGCGTCTTGGTCAGCCAGCCGATGCGCAGATTACCGAGCGCCAAGGCCAGGATCAGCGGCGGGCCCTGATAGGGAAATAGCATGATCGCCCAGGTCGGAACCCCGGTCATGACCACGCTCATCAGGGACCAGCCGGACGCATCGGCCATGGACTGGGCCATGGGCACCAGGATGGCGGCCTGCGCCGGCATGGTGGTGAAAATGCCGACGATTACGGCGATCCCGGTCATGGCGAAAAAATTGTTGAAATCCTGACCCGGCTCCAGCGGCATGACCGCCAGCATGGTCTCTGCAATCAGCGCGCCAACGCCGGAATGGGTGGCGACCGCGCCGAGCCCGATGATCGAGGCTACATAGAGGATAGGGCCGTAGTTGATGTCCTCGCTGAGCGCTCTTGCTGGCACGATGCCGATGCGGGGTGCCGTGCAGATCAAGGCGGCGCCCAGCGCAATCCAGGCCGGCGAGATGCCGTGCATGGTATCGGTAACCCAAAGGATCAGCGCCGCCGCCAGGACCAGTATCAGGCGTCCGTCTTCGCGCCCCCAGGGCCGGGTCTCGGCGCCGTCGCCGTTGGGCCGGAGGGGTTCGCGAAACAATGCCCATATCACCGGCGGATAAAGGATCAGCGCGCCAATCGACATAACCGGAAAGTTCAGGCTGAGATATTCACCGTAGGCCAATTGGATGCCGTAGACGCTTTCCATGGCGCCGAACAGGCTCATATTGGGAACATTCGCGGGCAGGATGGCGAAGGCGGGTATCATGGTCCCCATCGTGCCAGCGAGGATCAGGCCGTTTTCACCCTTGGAACCTTCGGAAAAGCCCAGCCGCCCTGCCAGGGCTAGCAGGATCGGGATCAACAACGCAACGCGCCCCGACGCCGATGGGATGATGAAGCCGAGGCTGGCCGATATCCAGAATATGCCATAGGTGATGGCCAGCAGGTTGTTCGGAAAGCGATTCAGGAACGGCGTCGCGAGCCGCATGTCTAGCCCGGTGCGTTTGACGCTGAGCCCGATAACAATGCCGCCAAAGACCAGCCATACGGCGCCCGATGCAAAGCCGGAAAACACAATATTGGCCGGCGCTACTGCCAGCACCATCGATGCAAACAGGAATATCAGGGCACCGTAATGGGACGGCACCACGTTGGTGGCCCAAAGCCCGACGGCCAAAGTCATGACCGCCCCGGCGCGCATGGTGCCGGCGCCAATGCCCTCCGGCGCCGGCAGAATAAGGAGCAGCGCCGCAATAAGCGCGGCCACCAGAAACAGGGCGCCTGATGGCTTAATCAATTAATGAGACCTCTGTTGAAAATTCTGAGCGGCTCCGGCTAACGCTCTCATTATGGCCGGCCCGACGGAATTTTATGGGTGCCGCCGTCCGACGCGGATTTCACGATGGCTTCCAGGATTTGGACATTGTGCAGCTTCTCAAGCCGGGCGAACCGGTATTCGGATTTGCCGGCGATGGCGGCGGCCCATGCGTCCAAATTCAGCCGCACCGTATCGATGCTCCGATAGGTGCGGCTGTGGATTTCCTCGTCCATGCCGCGCCAGGTAAGGGTCGCGGGATCGGGAATATCGACGTTCGATACCTCCCGGGATTCTGCCCAGCCGCGATCTCCGAAGACGCTGATGCGTTGATAAAACGGCGTCGCGGCGATATTGCACATGGTGCCGGTGATGCCGCTCGCAAAGACGAACTGCACGGAAATGATATCCTCGCCGGGAAAATCGGCGGAGCGGTCGCTCATGCGGGCGGTCAGCTCGGCCACCGGCCCGGCGATAGTTTGCATAAAATCGGTGATGTGAACGCCAAGCGCGGTCAGTGTGCCCGCCGGCGCCTGGGTTTTGTCCTGGCGCCAGCCGCCAGCCGGCGCGGCGGCGAACAGATTGTGCGACCAGTTCACCTCCAGATGCTGGATAGTGCCCAATTCGCCAGAGCCCGCCATCCGGTGCAATTCTTCCAACGCCGGCTCATAGCGCCGCTCGTGGCCCAGCCCTAAGGTGATGCCCGCCGCGTCGCAGGCCGCCAGCATACGCTCCGCCGCCGCCTCGTTAAGGGCCAGGGGCTTTTCGCAGAAAATCTGCTTACCGGCCGCCGCCGCCTGCATCACCTGTTCTTCGTGCAGACCATGGGGGGTCGCCAAAATAACGGCATCGATTGCGGCCTCGGCAAGCACGTCTTCATAACTGGGTGCGAGCGCGATATTCATCTCGGCGGCGAAAGGCGCGGCGCTTGCCACATTCACATCGACGCCATGGGTGACGATGATTTCGTCGCTGCCCTGCAAACTCGTCACGATTTGCCGGCCCCACCAGCCGAGCCCAACTACTGCCGTCTTCAACATATCCCCGTCCCCTTGAGCCTTGTTCCGCGCAAGCAAAGTTTACTTGCCCATGATCGGCAATTAACCGACCATGACAAGTATGAGCTGGTTATCAGCGTTAATATTTCTGGGTGTTCCTGCGGCTGGCATCCTGGTCGCGGTAGCATTCGGCGTTGCCACGCTTGTTCGCTGGAACCGGGGCCAAGCGCCCGAGCATCATTACATTGCATCGCGCATGCAGATCGAACCCAAGGACGAAGCCGATGCCAAATGGCTGGCCGAGCTGAACGCCTTACAACTGCCCTACCGCCATACCATTTGTTAGCCGTATCGCTGCTCATGGTTTGAACAACACTGAAACCGCGCCCAGACCATCGATCTCGGTCGCCGCCGCGTCGCCCGGCTCAAGCCATTGGCATTGCACCAGAGAGCCGAGCAAAACAATCTCGCCTTCCTCCAACGCGCGCCCGCGCGTCCCCAAATGCTCTGCCAGCCAGATCAGCGCGTTCAAGGGATGGCCGAGCACATCGGCGCCGATTCCGGCGCCAACCTCGGTGCCGTTCACCATCGTGCGTCCGGTCAGCTTGCCAAGATCAAGGCCGCGCCAATCGGTGTTGCGGGGCCCGAGCACCGCCGCCGATTGGCAAAAATCATCGGCGATCAGCGTCGGTGTGCCGATTCCCATGATGTCCCGATAGCGGTCATCGACCACTTCGATGGCAGGATAGAGGGCGGTGATGGCTTCGGCAGCGCGCACCTGATCGATAGTCGTTTCGCGGGCGTCCAGCGCCTCGCCTATCTCCACCGCAATCTCGCATTCGGCGCCGGGCCGGTTGAGGCTGGCGCAATCGATTTCGGCGGAGCTGTGGTTTAGGCGCGCTTCGAAAATGCCGCCGACGCAGGGATGGTCAATACCCATATAGCGCTGCATCACCGGCGTCGTGCAGCCGATTTTGTAGCCAATGCGCGGCCCGAACCCGTGGCCTGAAAACCAATCATGCACGGCGTCCTGAATGTCGTAGGCCGCATCTGCATCGGTGGGGACCAAGGCTTCGGGCAGTCCGGCGAAGGCCTTCGGGCGGACCCGCAGCCCGCCGATGATGTTCGCCGCCTCTATGATCGCTGTTTGGTCCATGGCCTAACGCTCGATACCCGCCATTTTTTCCAGAACCCGGCAGACCGATGCGGTGTCCGAGTTTTCGAGCCCGCCTTCAAGGGCATCTTTGTAAAGTCCGATGGTCGATTTAAAGAGCGGCGCCGGGCAATCCAGGCTGTCGATATAGTTGTTGATGATGCCCATATCCTTGTCCTGAATTTTCATGGTGGCGGTAACCTTGCTGTCATAATCGTCGGCCACCATCATCGGGCCGCGCAGCTCCAACACCCTGGAATTGCCGGCGCCGTCGGTCAGCACGTTCAGAAGCATTTCCGGATCAAGGCCGGATTTGAGCCCCAGTACCATGGCTTCGGCTGCCGACGCATTGTGGATGGCGACCAAAAGATTGGCGATATATTTCACTTTCGAGCCGTCGCCGAACGGGCCCACATAATGCTGGGTCCGGGAAAAGCCTTGCAGCACCGGCAAGGCTTTCTGGTAGGCGTCCTTGTCGCCGCTGGCGAGGATGGCGAGATCGCCGGTGGCGGCCTGCGCGCCGGTGCCTGAGACCGGGCAATCGAGCAAGGTGATGGATTTCGCCGCCAAGGCATCGAAGCCGGCCTGTTTGTCATCGACGCTGAGCGTGCAGGTATCGATCACGATCAGCGCACTGTTCCCGCATTCTGTGATGCCGCCCGCCCCGCTCATGACGCCATGAAAGGCCGCTGGTGAGGGCAGCGAGGTTACTACCACGTCGGCGGCTTCGGCGACGGCGGCGGGAGAGGCCGCGAATTGGATGCCGGTTCCGGCCAGATCATCAATGCGCGCCGGATCGATATCATAGCCGATCACTTGCACGCCGCCTTTGGCCAGATTGGCTGCGAAGGCGGAGCCCATGATCCCCAATCCGATGACGCCAGCCGTATTACTCATATTTCCACTCCCCCAAATGTGCCAAAATCGTCCGGCGGCAAACAAATTCTTTCATTTTTGGCCGCCATATCGTTCAATCGGGTACCCGGATTATGCGGCGAACACAAGAGAGGCAATTTTCCCATGGATGAAACACCGGCAAACAAATCAGGCGGCCGCCGTCTGGCCGAACTGGACACGCTGGCGGTCCTGGATTTGGAAGGGTATCTGGCCGGCGAAGACGGCGCTGCCGAAAAATTGGCGCTGGAATTGCGCGCCGCGTGCGAATATCACGGCTTCTTCTATCTGAAAAACCATGGCATCAAGCAATCGCTGATCGATGCCATCTTCGCCGAAGCCGAGCGTTTTCACGGCCAGTCCCAGGAGGCCAAAAACACGGTCGCTATCAACCAGAACCAGCGCGGCTATATTCGTCCTGGCGCCACCCTGGTCAGCCATTCCACCTATAACGAAAATACCAAGTTCGACAGCAACGAAACCATGGTGCTGGCCACCGAATACGGCCCCGATGATCCCGGTGTCAAAGCCGGCAAACGGTTTTACAGCGAAAATCAATGGCCGGGCGAATTGCCGGGGTTCCAAGAAACCGTAACGGAATACATGCAAACCATGACAGCTTTCGGCAAAAGCCTGTTGCCGATCTGGGCCTTGGCGCTGGAATTGCCGAAAGATTTCTTCAGCCTCTATTTCGAAAATAACTACACCTATCTGCGCCTGGCCCATTACCCGCCAGTGACCGATCTGGGCGACAACGAATTTGGCCTTGGTCCGCACGCCGATACCGGCTTTATGACCTTGTTGCCGCAGGCCGATGTTGATGGGCTCGAAGTTATGAAACCGGATGGCAGCTGGTTCCGCCCGCCGCGCATGGAGGGCGAAATTCTGGTCAATACCGGCCAATTCCTGGAACGCTGGTCGAACGAGCGCTTTCGCGCCAGCCCGCACCGGGTGATCCCGCCTTTGGATCGGGAACGGTATTCGGCAGCCTGCTTCATCAACACCGCGTTCGAGCCGACTTGCGAATGCCTTCCGGGCTGTTCCAGCGCCGATAATCCATCGAAATACGGCCCTGAATCCTATTGGGATTTCTACAACTGGTACATGACCAAATCCTATCCCCATTACGAAGAATTCGGCGAAGACGAGGCGTAGATGGAATTCAAACGTATTGCGAGTGTAGGCAAAAAAAATCCGGTGCAACATCTGTTTGCACCCCCCTTACGGTTATGACGCTTTCTCACGGTTTGTTACGCTTTTGGTGTGAAATCGGCATGCATCAGGCCGCCTCGGGCTTCGCTTTCCTGGCGGCTATTTCATCGAGGTGATCGAGGAACGCCATGTGACCGGCGGAGGGATCGTATGCGCCGGGCGCGCTGGAACGAAAGCCCCTTGGGCGGATCGTGGCGCCGCCGGAGATGAAGCCGCGGATACGCGCCTGTAATTCCACCACCTGCAGCACGGCGTCAATGTCCGCCGCCTCCAAGGCGCTCTCAAAGACCGGCTCCAGCTTGGTGATCAATTCCCGGCGCTCTTCGCGGTCAGCGGCGGCGGTCTCGCCGTTCAACTCGGCAATGCGCGCCGCCACGTCGTCCCTGCGCAGCAATTCGGACGCCCGCTGGGCGGCGCCTGCCGGCCCGTACCCTGCGGAGCGCGCCGCTCCTGCACCGCCCGCACCAGCCGCATAGGCGCGCGCAAAGGCTTCGTGACGCGATTTCAACTCTGTGTCGATACTTGGTGTCGAAGTGATTTCGTTCATTGGATTCTCCCATTTTGGATGTTTATATAATGTTCTATAGCCATATAGTCTAAATTTTTGCCGGCGCAAGTGGACGATGGGTGTGCTTTTCTTTTCCGGTGGATAAGCCGAAAATACAGCCATGTTCGAAGACTTGACCGAGTTGATCCTCGCCAGCGCCCTGTTCCTTGGCGGCCACGTAATCCTGTCGGCGGAAAGCGTGCGCGGGCCTTTGCGCGCCAAATTGGGCGGCGGGCCGTTCCAGGGGCTGTATTCCTTGATCGCGGTGGGCGCCCTGGTGTGGATGACGCTCGCTTACTTCGCCGCGCCCGAGACAAAATTATGGCAGGCGCCGACCTTTCTTCTGCATCTTCCGCTTAGTCTCATGCTGTTGCTATTTATCGCCATGGCGGCGTCGTTCACCGCCTCCAGCCCGGCCTCCATCTGGGCGCCGAGCCCAAGCCTTGAGGATGGACCCAGCGGGTTGTTCCGCATCACCCGCCATCCCTTGATGTGGGCCACCGGGATTTGGGCGTTATTGCATCTAGCGGCGGTGGGGAGCGGAAGGGGAGTAGTGTTCTTTGGCGCGCTGGCGGTTCTGGCCTTAGCGGGGCCCCTGCTAATCGAGCGGCGCAAGGCGCGGGAATTGGGCAGCCAATGGACGGCCTATTGCGCCGCCACTTCTTACATTCCGTTCGCCGCCCAGCTTTCCGGGCGAACCCGCATCCATTGGCGCGAGATTGGCTGGATGCCGGTACTGGTCGGGGCTGTGCTGTACGCATTGGCGCTGATCTTCCACGAGCTGGCGGTCGGCACCGCGCCGGCATCTTTCGTTCAGGGCATATTTGGGTGAGCGGTGTACGGGCCCGGTTGGCCGATATCGTCAACAACAGTACGCTGCGCGCGCTCAAGCACCGCAATTTCGTTATCGTCGAGCTGGCCGGCTGGTTTTCGTCCGGCGGCGTCTGGTTCTACCGCATCGGCATCCAGGTGCTGACCTGGGAGCTGACCCATTCGGGCCTTTGGCTGGGTATCATCGCCATCGCCGAGGCGGGTCCCGGTATTCTTCTATCGCCCATCGCCGGCGCCTATGCGGACCGCTACGACCGGCTTCAAATGGCGCGCATCGTCCAGCTTGCGATCATGGCGGTCACCGCAGCGCTGGCTTTCGCCACCTTCGCCGGCTGGGTGGATATCTATGTCTTGTTGGTTCTGGCGGCGGCGCATGGCGCGGCGGCCGGTTTCTGGACGCCGGTGCGCTTGGCGATCGTGCCCAACCTGGTGCCCAAGGAAGATTTGACTTCAGCCATTGCCCTGCACGCCACCATGTTCAATCTGGCGCGCTTTCTGTTTCCCGCCCTGGCGGCGCCGGTGTTGGCCATCTGGGGCGCCGGCATGGCCTTTGCCTTCAACGCGGCGGGCTATCTGATCTATCTGGTGGCGTTGTTTTTCGTGGTGCTGGTCAATCCCGATGAACGGGCCGGGCGCGGCGGCGGTATGCTTGCCAATCTCAAAGAAGGCGTTGTCTATGCCACCAGCCATATGCCGATCAAACAATTGTTTCTGATGCTGATCTTTATCGCCGTCTTCTTGCGCGCCTATATGGAACTGCTGCCGGGTATTTCTGAAACTATCTTTTCCAAAGGCGCCGACGGCGTCGCCATTCTGGTGTCGGCGGCCGGTTTCGGCGCTATGGTCGGCTCGCTCCTGGTTGGCAATATCACCCGCCGGCAAACTTTGCTGCGCACTTATTTCTCGTCGGTGTTGATTGCCATTTTGTCGCTGATCTTGTTCGCATCGACCAACATATTCTGGGTCGGCGTGGCGGCGGCGGCGATCCTGTCGGGCGCCCAGATGGGCACTTCGATCACCGCCCAGGTGGTGGTGCAAAGCTCGGTCCAGGGCAATCTCCGGGGCCGTGTCATGAGCCTTTGGGGGGTGACCAACCGCTCTGGCCCGGCGCTGGGGGCGCTGCTGCTTGGCTGGATCGCGGTGCATCTAGGCTTTCAGATACCCATATTGGCCGCCGCCGCGCTGACCGCCGGCGTCGGCATATATGTGTTCGGGCAACGCCGCGCTATGGGGTCGGCGCTGGAGGAACAGGCACGCATGCGATAATCGGGATGGATATCCCCTGGTACCGGTGATATGACCCCGCTCTATGACCAAGCATACCCATATTCGCAACTTCGCCATCATTGCCCATATTGACCACGGCAAGTCGACGTTGGCCGACCGCATGATCGAGTTCTGCGGCGGTCTTTCGGACCGGGAGATGAAGGACCAAGTGCTCGATAGCATGGATATCGAGCGTGAGCGCGGCATCACCATCAAGGCGCAGACCGTGGCCCTCAAATACAAGGCCAAGGACGGCGAGACCTATGAGCTGAACCTGATGGATACGCCCGGCCATGTGGATTTCTCCTACGAGGTATCGCGCTCCTTGGCCGCCGTCGAGGGCGCATTGCTGGTGGTGGACGCGACCCAAGGGGTCGAGGCGCAAACCCTGGCCAATGCGTATCTTGCGATCGAGGCCGATCTGGAGATCGTGCCGGTGCTCAACAAGATCGATCTTCAGGCCGCCGAGCCGGATCGCATAAAGACGCAGATCGAAGATGTGGTCGGCCTGGATGCATCCGACGCCATCGAAATTTCCGCCAAGACCGGCCTGGGCATCGAAGACGTGCTGGAAGCCCTTGTGGCGCGCTTGCCGGCGCCGGAAGGCGATGCAGAAGCGCCCCTGAAAGCCATGCTGGTGGACAGCTGGTACGATCCTTATTTGGGTGTCATGATTTTGGTGCGCGTCAAGGATGGCAAATTGACCAAGGGTATGAAGGTCGATTTCATGGCCGCCGGCGCCAAACACCAGATCGATCAGGTCGGCATCTTTACGCCCAAGGCCACTCAGGTCGATGCATTGGGCCCCGGTCAGGTCGGCTATATCACCGCCTCGATCAAGACCGTCGCCGAAACCCAAGTTGGCGATACCATCACCGAAACCAAGCGCCCGGCGGAAAGCCCGCTGGAAGGCTTCAAGCCATCGGTGCCGGTGGTCTTTTCCAGCCTGTTCCCGGTGGACAATGCCGAATTTGAAGATTTGCGCGATAGCCTCGCCAAGCTGCGCCTCAACGATGCCAGCTTCCAATACGAGGCGGAAACCTCGGCGGCGTTGGGCTTCGGCTTCCGCTGCGGCTTTTTGGGGCTGCTGCATTTGGAGATCGTGCAGGAACGGCTTGAGCGGGAGTTTGATCTGGATCTGATCACCACCGCGCCGAGCGTCATTTACCGGCTGCATTTGAACGATGGAACGGTCAAAGAGCTGCACAATCCCGCCGACATGCCCGATCCCACCTATATCAATTTTATCGAAGAGCCGTGGATACGCGCCACCATCATGGTGCCCGACGAGCATCTGGGCGGCATCTTGGCGCTCTGCACCGAGCGCCGCGGCGAGCAGGTGGAGCTGACCTATGCGGGCTCTCGCGCGATGGTTATTTACCGCCTTCCCCTCAACGAGGTGGTGTTCGATTTTTACGACCGGCTGAAATCCACGTCCAGAGGCTATGCCAGTTTCGATTATCAAATAGATGATTACCGGGAAGCGGACCTCGCCAAGGTTTCGATCCTGGTCAATTCGGAAGCCGTGGACGCGCTTGCGTTCGTTGCCCATCGTTCCCAAGCGGAAAGCCGGGGCCGCGCCATCTGCGAGCGTCTGAAAGATCTGATCCCCAGGCAATTGTTCAAAATCGCTATCCAGGCCGCCATCGGCGGTAAGGTAGTCGCCCGCTCAACATTGAGCGCGCTTCGCAAAGACGTCACCTCCAAATGTTATGGCGGCGATATCACGCGCAAACGCAAGTTGTTGGAAAAGCAGAAAAAGGGCAAAAAACGTATGCGCCAGTTTGGTCAAGTGGAAATCCCCCAATCGGCATTCCTGGCGGCGCTGCGCATGGACGACAACTAGGTTGAGGGTTCGGGCGCGCGCCCTTTAGTCTTTGCCACCGCCGCTGTCATTGCCGGGCCGGGGCAGATTTCGGACCACCGACATCACATCCAGTTTGTTCGGTGCTTCCACCGCCGTCAGATCATCGGCGCGGGAGGCATCGGCCAAATATCCAGGCACGCTGTCATCCATTTTCTCGGTTGGATCATAATCGGCGAGGTCGCGGTATTTGGACGGCAGGCCAATATCGTCGTAATCGGCCTCTTCGGCGGCGGCAAGGATATCTTCGTAAGTTGTATGCGGATAGTCATCGGGTAACTCGAAATCGCCGGGTGTGCGGTCGCGGAAAAACCAGACCAGAAACACGCCGGGGCCGCCGAGCAATATCCAGCCCGGTAATTGCAGTAGCGTCAGCATGAAAGGATCCCAAACCAGCGGACTTATGTTCTCGGTTATCGCCGCTTTCATGCCGGCCAGGGTGTCCGGCGCCAATATCTCCATAACTTTGGAAGCTGCGACGATGCCGAATTTGTTCAACATTCCGTGCACCACGGCTTCGGCCGCAGTGAATACGAAGGCCATAACCAGAAGGCACCAGCCGGTGATCCGCCATAAAAACATGAAGGCGAGCCTATCAGATTTCGCGCGAATTTCCAAAACGATCCGCCGTAGCCCCTGAAACGGTTGCGGCGCCGAGGCGCTTCGGATAGGTTCCGGCCCTTGGCGGAAGCGCAAAAATTCTTACCGGCGGATCGATTGGCGCCGGATCGAATTTCGCGCCCGCTGAGCTAAGGAGGGGTGGCCGAGTGGCTGAAGGCGCACGCTTGGAAAGCGTGTATGCGTTAACGCGTATCGTGGGTTCGAATCCCACTCCCTCCGCCAAAATTATGTAGTAG
>Ga0209362_1000483_pt1 | contig 35479 bp, 33 predicted proteins | sample SaaInlV_165m_DNA_FD_184680 | JGI IMG/M metagenome (GOLD analysis project Ga0209362, IMG submission 184680) | Marine microbial communities from expanding oxygen minimum zones in the Saanich Inlet - Saanich Inlet SI037_S3LV_110m_DNA (SPAdes)... | ecosystem: Environmental > Aquatic > Marine >... | reverse complement strand
AAGAAAGTTTAAAAAATAATAAACCATGGATATTTAATGATTAAAGTTAAAAAAAGAAAAATTTTACTTTTACCTGGTGATGGTATTGGACCTGAGGTTATTCAAGAAGTAAAAAAAGTTATTCAATGGTTTAATTCAAATAAATCTTTAGACTTTGAAATTGATCAAGACTTAGCTGGTGGTTGTTCTTATGATAAACATGGTACACCAATTACAGATGAGGTTTTTTATAAAGCCCTAGAAAGTGAAGTTGTAATGTTAGGTGCTGTTGGTGGCCCTAAATGGAATGATTTAGATTTTTCAAAAAAACCTGAAAGAGCTCTATTGAAGTTAAGAAAAGAATTGAAATTGTTTGCAAATTTAAGACCTGCAATCTGTTTTGAGCAACTAGTGGATGCATCAACTCTAAAACCTGAAATTGTTTCAGGCTTAGATATAATGATTGTTAGAGAATTAACAGGTGGAATTTATTTTGGAGAACCAAGAGGAATTAAACCAATAGAAAATGGTGAAAGAAAAGGTATTAACACTCACACTTATACGACTAGAGAAATAGTTAGAGTAGCTAAGGTAGCTTTTGATTTAGCTAAAAAAAGATTAAATAAAGTTACTTCTTGTGAAAAATCAAATGTAATGGAAGCCGGACAACTTTGGAAAGAAGAAGTTCAAGAACTTCATGATAAAGAGTATAAAGACGTTGAGTTAAGTCATATGCTTGCAGATAACTGTGCCATGCAATTATTAAGAAACCCAAAACAATTTGATGTTATTGTTACTGATAATTTATTTGGAGATATGCTTTCAGATCAAGCTTCAATGTTAACTGGTTCTTTAGGTTTATTACCATCTGCTTCACTTGGAGCAAAAAATAAAGAAGGTGAGATGAGAGCAATGTATGAGCCTATTCATGGATCAGCACCAGATATAGCCGGTAAAGGAGTTGCCAATCCGATTGCATCAATTTTAAGTTTTGCAATGGCATTAAGATATTCATTGGACCTAGATAATGAAGCAGATGCTTTAGAAAAAGCTGTTCAAGAGGTATTAAATGATGGACTTAGAACGAAAGATATTCTTTCAGATGGAAAAAAAGAAACATCAACATCAGCTATGGGTGATGCGATAATTTCAAAATTGCAATAATTCTAGAATTATTCTAAAGTTTAAAAATGCCAAATTACACAGCTCCAGTTGAAGATATGATGTTTCTTTTTGAAAAATTAAGAAACAATAAAAATTATAATGAAATTGACAAATACAAAGAGGTAAATTCAGAACTTGTAAAAGATATCTTAGTTGAGGCAGCAAAAATTAATGAAAATTTAATTTTGCCATTAGCTAAAGCAGGAGATGAAAGTCCAACAGTTCTAGAAAATGGAGTAGTTAGAACACCACCAGGCTATAAGGAAGCTTACTCAAAATATATTGAAGATGGCTGGACTTCACTTTCGTGTGATCCTAAATATGGTGGGCAAGGTATGCCAAAAACTGTAAGTGCTTTTTTTGACGAAATGTTATCTTCAGCAAGTCTATCATTTAAGCTTTATAGTGAATTAAGTATTGGTGCTTATAATTGTATTTCACATCATGCAACTGAAGAAATAAAAGATAAGTATTTACCAAAAATGGTAGAAGGAAAGTGGAGTGGCACGATGTGTCTTACTGAACCAGTTTGTGGAACTGATTTAGGTCTTTTAAAAACAAAAGCAGTAGAACAACCAGACGGAACTTATAAATTGAGTGGCCAAAAAATTTTTATTACTTCTGGTGATCATGATTTAACAGAGAATATTATTCATTTAGTAATTGCAAGAGCCGTTGACTCACCAACTGGGACAAAGGGGATAAGTTTATTTTTGGTACCTAAGTTTATTGTAAATGAAGATGGTTCTATTGGAGCCAGAAATGGAATTTCGACAGGATCTATAGAAAGTAAAATGGGGATTAAAGGATCTGCTACTTGTGTATTAAATTTTGATGATGCAGTTGGTTACATGATTGGAGCAAAGAATAAAGGTTTAAACGCAATGTTTACTATGATGAATCTAGAGAGAATTGTTGTTGGAATTCAAGGATTAGGAATATCTGAAATTGCGTATCAAAATTCTTTAAGTTATGCAAAAGAAAGAAAACAAGGAAAAACAAAAAATACAAAATCTATTAATGGTGCAGATTATATCATTGAACATGCCGATATTAAAAAATCTTTGCTTAATATGAAATCTATAATTGAGGGTGAGAGGGCCTTGTGTTTTTGGCTGTCTCAACAAACAGAAGTTAGTCTCTATCATACAGATGAAAAAGTTAAACAAGAAGCCTCTGACCTAGTTTCTTTAATGACACCCGTTGTTAAAACAATGTTTACTGATATGGGAATGGAAATAACAAGTGAAGCAATGCAAGTTCATGGCGGTTATGGATACACAAAAGATCAAGGAATAGAACAGCTTTATAGAGATAATAGAATTACACCAATTTACGAAGGGACAAACTCTGTCCAAGCAGCAGATTTGGTATTTAGAAAGTTAGTGAATAAAAACGGTGACATAATTGATAAATATTTAGAATTAATCAAGAATGATTGCAATACAGATAACGAAAAATTAAAGCCCTTTATAAATGAATTAGAAATACACCTGAAAATTTTAGTTAACTTTAGTACTTGGATTAAAGAAAAAATAAAAAATTCAAAAGATGATGCAAGTGCTGCATGTAATGATTATTTAAAAGCACTAGGTTTTGTGGCTATTGCTCATGCGTGGATAAAAGTTTTAGAGGTAAGCTTTAAAGAGTATGATCAAAATAAAAATTTTTATGAAGATAAGATACAAACTGCAAATTTTTATTTCAAAAGAGTTTTACCAAGAGCAGAAAGTCACTTTAAAACAGCAACGACCGGCAGTGATTATATTATGAATTTTAAATTTAATTAATATGAGTCACTACGATAAAAATTTAGATAAAAATGAAGCTAACTACGTTCCTTTATCTCCATTAACATTTTTAGAAAGAACAAAAGATATATATCCAAATTATGAAGCAGTTGTGTATGAAAGCAGAAAATATACATGGAAAGATGTTTATGAAAGATGTGTTAAGTTTGCTAGTGCATTAGATAAACTTGGAATTAAAACTGGAGACACAGTTTCTATTATGGCTTTTAATACGCCAGAAATTTTTGAAGCCCATTACTCAATTCCTATGGTTGGTGCAGTAATTAATGCAATCAATACAAGATTAGATTCGAATACAATAAGTTATATTTTAGAACACAGTGATGCTAAAGTTTTAATTGTAGACAGACAATTTCATGAAGTAATAGCTAAAGCTTTAAAGAATGTTAAAAAAAAAATTACCATAATAGATATAGATGACAAAGACATAGACACTAGTAGTTTTAAAAAAATTGGTGAATTAGAATATGAAAGTTTTTTGAGTACAGGTGACGAAAACTATAAATGGAAAAAACCAAAAGATGAATGGCAGGCAATTTCATTAGGATATACATCAGGAACCACAGGAAATCCCAAGGGTGTAGTTTATCATCATAGAGGTTCATATTTAATGGCAACTGGGAGTGCTACAGCATGGAATATGCCTAACAAGTTAAATTTTTTATGTGTTGTGCCAATGTTTCATTGTAATGGCTGGTGTTACCCTTGGACACTTGCAATGCTGCACGCGAGAGTTATTTGCCTGAGAAATATTGATATAAAAAAAATGTTTGAGTTAATTGATAAATATGAAGTAACTCATTTTGGAGGAGCACCAATAGTACTTAACATGATAGTAAATGCTCCTGAAAAAGAGCAGAAAAAATTAAAAAGAAAAGTTAATGTTCTAACTGCTGGCGCACCCCCTCCAAGTATTATTTTTGAAAAGATGGAAAATTTAGGCTTTGAAGTTATGCATGTATATGGGCTAACCGAAACTTATGGACATATGTTGCAGTGCGCGTGGAATGAAGACTGGAATGATTTTGAGAAAGATAAGAAGAATGAAATAAAAGCAAGACAAGGGGTTCGTTATCCAAATACAGAGGGTGCCGTTGTAATGGATCCTGAAACAATGAAACCTGTACCTAGTGATGGAAAAACTATGGGTGAAATAATGATTAGAGGAAATATTGTAATGAAAGGGTATTATAAGGATAAGGAAGCAACTGAAAAATCAATGGCTGGTGGCTGGTTTCACTCAGGAGACTTAGCAGTCACACACCCTGATGGATATATAAAAATACAAGATAGATCTAAAGATATTATTATCTCTGGAGGAGAAAATATTTCTTCAATTGAAATAGAAAACGTTATTGCTAAACATCCATCTGTATCATTAGCGGCAGTTGTTGCTAAACCAGATGAAAAGTGGGGTGAAACGCCTTGCGCATTTGTTGAACTGATCAAAGATAAACCAGCAACAGAAAAAGACATTATAGACTTTTGTAGAGAAACTTTAGCAGGATTTAAACTTCCAAAAAAAGTTGTTTTTTGTGATTTACCAAAAACATCGACAGGAAAAATTCAAAAATTTGAACTTAGAAAAAAAGTCAAGGAATCAACTTGATATTTAAAGTAGACAATCAAGATGTATTTGCCTCTGATGCAGGCAAAGGTATTGATAAGAATAAACATACAGTTATCTTGCTACATGGAAGCGGTCTATCACACATTGTATGGTCTTTAACTGAACAGTATTTATCAAATCAAAATTATAATGTTTTATCCTTGGATTTACCAGGACATGGAAATTCAGAGGGAAAATGCTTATCATCAATTGAAAAAATATCCGATTGGATAGAAAAAGTTTTTAATGAACTTAATATTTCTGAAGCAACAATTATAGGACATTCTCAAGGGTGTCTAGAGGCTCTTGAGTATAATTTTAAATACCCTAAAAAAGTAAAAAATTTAATTTTTGTATGCGGTTCTTATAAAATGCCAGTCAATCAAGATTTAATAGATTTTGCAGAAGCAGGTGATGAACAAGCAGTAAAACTAATGATGAAGTGGGGGTATAAAAACTCTAAAAAATTTATTGGGGGAAACCCAGTTGAAAAAATTATTAACTCTCCAAGAGATATTAGAGAGGTTTTAGCTATAGATTTAATTGCATGTAATAATTATAAAAATGGATCTGAAGCTTTAAAAAAAATTAAGTGTCCCACTCTTTTTATTTTTGGTGAGCGAGATAAAATGGTTAACCTTGAAAAAGGCAAGAAATTTGCGGCTCTTATCTTAAACTCAAAAACACAGATAATAAAAAATTGTGGACATATGATTATGTTTGAAAAAGCCTTTGAAATGAGAGAAAAGATCTCAGAATTTTTAAAAAAATGAAAAACTATTTAATAGCAAAATCAAGAAGAATTAGAAGCTCGCCTTATACTTCGAGAATTGAAAATCAAGGTGTAACTGCTTATACAACATATAATCATATGTTGTTACCAGCAGCCTTCGGTTCAGTTGAAGACTCTTATCATCATCTAAAAAAAGATGTTCAAGTCTGGGATGTCGCTGCAGAAAGACAAGTAGAAATTTCAGGAAAAGATTCTGCTAAATTAGTTCAACTAATGACCTGTAGAAACTTATCTAAATCAAAAGATGGAAGATGTTATTATTGTCCAATTATAGACGACCAAGCTGGTTTAATTAACGACCCAGTAGTACTTAGATTGAATGAAAATAAATGGTGGATATCTATTGCAGACTCAGATGTAATTTTATTTGCTAAGGGATTAGCCATAGGACATAAATTTGATGTAAAAATTATAGAACCAAATGTAGATATTATGGCCGTTCAAGGTCCAAAATCATTTAAATTAATGGAAAAAGTTTTTGGAGAAAAAATTACAAAGTTAAAATTTTTTAGCTTTGATTATTTTGATTTTAAGGGGGCCAAACATTTAATTGCACAATCTGGATGGTCCAAACAAGGTGGTTATGAAATATATGTTGAAAATACAAAATCAGGTTTGGAGTTATATGATCATCTATTTGAAGAAGGAAAAGAATTTAATGTTAAGCCTGGATGCCCAAATCTAATTGAAAGAATTGAAAGTGCTTTATTATCATATGGAAATGATATGGATAATAATGATAATCCATTTGAATGTGGTTTTGATAAATTTGTAAACTTAGATTCTGATATAAATTTTTTAGGAAAAGAAAAATTAAAAAAAATTAAATTAGAAGGTATCAAAAAGAAATTAATGGGAATTCAGTTTGAGTCAAAAAAAATCAACCTATCAAGCTCTTTAAATATTGAAGATGAAAAAAATGAAATAATAGGTGAGTTAAGGTCGGCTTGCTATTCTCCTCATTTTGGAAAAGTTATTGGCATTGCAATGATGAATAGCCCATACTGGAATGTGTCTCAATCTGTAAAAATTGAGGTAAACAACAATACTTTTACCGGAAAAGTTTGCGATTTACCTTTCATCTAGTATAAAAGTTAAAGATATCATGAATATAGCAATTGTAGGAGCGACAGGTAATGTTGGAAGAAAAATGCTTGAAGTATTAGAGCAAAAAAAAATTCCTGTTGATCAATTATATTTAGTAGCATCGGCCAGGAGTGCTGGACAAAAAATAAGTTTTAATGGCAAGGAACATCAAATCTATAATTTAGAAACATATGATTTTTCTAAAGCAGAAATTACTTTTTTTGCAGCGGGTGGAAAAATATCGGAACAGTACGCTGAAAAAGCTGCAAAACATACTACAATAATTGATAATTCTAGTTTTTTTAGAATGGACTCGGAAGTACCTTTAATTGTTCCGCAAGTAAATCCTGAAGCCATTAATAATTTAAAAAAGAATATTGTTGCAAACCCAAATTGCTCTACAGCACAGCTTGTTATAGCTTTAAAGCCTCTACACGATGAATTTGATATCAAAAGAGTAGTTATATCAACTTATCAATCAGTATCTGGAGGTGGCAAGACACCAATGGACGAACTTATTGAGCAAACAAAATTGTCATTAGATAGTCAAAAAATTAAATCTAAGAATTTTACAAAACAAATAGCATTTAATGCAATTCCACACATAGATGTTTTCGCAGATGACGGCTATACAAAAGAAGAATTAAAAATAATTAATGAAACTAAAAAAATTCTTGATCAAAAAATTGAACTGACAGCCACATGTGTAAGAATTCCAGTTTTAGTTTCTCATGCGGAAGCAGTAAATATTGAGTTTGAAAAACCTTTTAGTTTAGAAAAAGTACGATCATTGTTAAACAAAGCTGCTGGCTGTGAAGTTTATGATAAAAGAGAAGATGGTGGATATATAACACCTCTAGATGCAGAAGGTAAAAATGAAACATATATATCTAGAATTAGAGAAGACAAAACAAAAAAAAATACAATAAATCTCTGGATAGTCTCAGACAATTTATTAAGAGGTGCTGCTTTAAATGCAGTTGAAATAGCTGAGCTTTTGGTTAAAAAAAATAATGGATAATAAAAACCCTTTATCGCCACATATTCAAGTTTATAGATGGCATATATCTTCTTTAGTATCTATTTCACATAGAATTACTGGGATAATTAATATAACAGTCATAACTATAATTTGTTTTTGGATAGCATCATTTTTATTGGGAGAAACCAATTATGAAATCATAAAAATATTTTTAAATTCTATTTTTGGAAAATTTATAATCATATGTTTAGTTTGGTCTTTTAGCTTTCAGATATTAAGTGAAATAAGACATCTAATTATGGATCTAGGTTATGGTTTTGAATTGCAAGCAACAAAGATTACAGGATTAATTGTAATTTTTGGGTCATTTATATTAACGGTCTTAGTTTATTTATTGCGAAATTGATTTATTTATATGAATAATGTAACTAAAAAATGGTTATTTTTAAAAGCTAGCTCAGTTGTACTGATACCTTTAATGTGTTGGTTTATTTTAAATTTAGTTTCAATATTTGATAAAGACTATATCGATGTAGTTAGTTTTTTTTCTAACCAACCATCAAAATTTTTATTTTCCTTATTTTTGATTTTTGCTTACTTTTTTTCAGCTTTAAGCATTAGTGAGATATTTGAGGACTATATTCAAGATGAAAAAATCAAAAATGCCGCAAACAAAGGTTTAAATATCTTTGCTATAATAATACCTTTAATAACAATTATAATTATATTTAATTTAAAAATATGAGTTCTTATAAAATTATAGATCATGAGTATGATGCGATAGTTCTTGGGGCCGGAGGTTCAGGACTAAGAGCTGCAGTTGGTTTAAGTGAAGCAGGGTTAAAAACTGCCTGCATATCAAAAGTTTTTCCAACAAGAAGTCACACATCAGCAGCTCAAGGTGGAATTTCAGCTGCGCTTGGAAATATGGGTGAAGATGATTGGCGTTGGCATATGTATGATACAGTTAAAGGTGCAGATTGGTTAGGAGATCAAGATAGTATTGAGTACCTTTGTAAAGAAGCTCCAAAAGCAGTTATAGAATTAGAAAAATATGGAGTTCCATTTAGTAGAACTGATGATGGTAAAATATATCAAAGACCTTTTGGAGGAATGACTAAGAATTATGGTAATGGGATTGTCCAAAGAACTTGTGCAGCAGCAGACAGAACTGGACATGCAATACTTCATACACTTTATGGACAAGCATTAAAACATAATACAGAATTTTTTATTGAATATTTTGCATTAGATTTATTAATGAAAGATGGAGCTTGTAAAGGTCTTATAGCTTGGAATTTAAACGATGGAACTATTCATAGGTTTAGAGCACATAATACAATAATTGCAACGGGTGGTTATGGTAAGGTTTATTATTCTGCAACTTCAGCACACACATGTACGGGAGATGGTAATGCAATGGTTTTAAGAGCTGGTTTACCGTTACAAGATATGGAGTTTGTTCAATTCCATCCAACAGGAATTTATGGACATGGAACTTTAATTTCAGAAGGTGTTAGAGGCGAGGGTGGATATTTAGTTAATTCGAAAGGTGAAAGATTTATGGAGAGATATGCTCCGAAAGCTAAAGATCTAGCTTCTAGAGATGTAGTTAGTAGATCTATGTCTATTGAAATTAATGAAGGAAGAGGTGTGGGTAAAAATCAAGATCATGTGCACTTGCATTTAAGCCATTTAGATAAAAGTGTAATTGAAAGTAGACTACCAGGAATTACAGAGGCTGCAAGATTGTTTGCAAATGTAGATGTTACTAAAGAGCCAATTCCAGTTGTGCCTACAGTGCACTATAATATGGGTGGTATACCAACGAATTACAAGGCAGAAGTATTAACAGTAAATGGTTCAGAAATAACTGTACCAGGGTTAATGGCAATTGGTGAAGCAGCATGCGTATCAGTTCATGGAGCAAACAGATTAGGTTCAAATTCTTTAATTGACCTTGTTGTGTTTGGAAGGGCAGCAGCAAAAAGAACAGCAGAACTTATAAAACCAGGAGCTCCACATGAAAATATTGGAGAAGTGGAAACTCAAAAATGTTTAGAAAGATTTGATAAATTAAGAAATTCAAATGGAGAAAATAGCACAGCAGAGCTAAGACTTGAAATGCAAAAAACAATGCAATCAAAATGTGCAGTTTTTAGAACTGATAAAACTCTTAAAGAGGGTGTTGATGAAATTAGAAAAACTTATGATGGAATGAACTCTATTTCAGTAAAAGATAAATCTCTTATTTTTAATACCGATTTAGTTGAAACATTAGAATTTGATAATTTAATAAGACAAGCGATTACAACTGTAGACTCAGCTTATCATAGAAAGGAGAGTAGAGGAGCTCATGCTAGAGAAGATTTTCCTAAAAGAGATGATAAAAAATTTATGCAACACACTCTTTCTTGGTGCAATGGAAAAGAAACAAAAATAGAATATAGACCAGTTCATAAAACCACGTTAACAAATGAAGTACAGTACTTCCCTCCACAAGAAAGAGTATATTAATGGTTCAAATAAACTTACCTGAAAATTCACAAGTTCAAAAAGGCAACTACTATAAAGATAAAACAGGATCTAAAAATATTAGAAAAATTAATGTTTATAGATGGGACCCATCCTCTGATAAAAAACCAAGAATAGACACTTATGAAGTTGATATGGATAATTGCTCATCAAAAGTTTTAGATGTTTTGAATAAAATAAAAAATGAAATTGATCCAACACTAACATATCGTAGATCTTGTGCTCACGGAGTATGTGGTTCATGCGCTATGAATATGGATGGAAAAAATGGTTTAGCATGTACAAAACCTCACTCTGAAATTGATGGAGACATAGATATATATCCATTACCACACCTAAAGGTCAGAAAAGATCTGATTGGTGATTTAAGTGGATTGTATAAGCAGTATGAGTCGATAGAACCTTGGTTAAAAACTAATACAAAAGTCGAAACTACAGAAATTATTCAATCAAAAAAAGATAGAGAAAAATTAGATGGAGCATATGAATGTATTATGTGTGCTTGTTGTTCAACATCGTGTCCAAGTTATTGGTGGAATGGTGATAAATACTTAGGACCAGCAGTGTTGCTTCAGGCTTACAGGTGGATAGTAGATAGCCGAGACGATGAAAGAAAAGAGAGATTAAAAAAAGTAGCAGACGAACTTAAGCTATATAGATGCCATACTATTATGAATTGTACAAATGCATGTCCTAAAGGACTAAATCCAGCAAAAGCAATAGCAGAAATTAAAAAAATGCTTGCAACGACCTAATTACCGATTTAAATACCATCATCCATGAATTTATTAGAACATTTTGTTGGTGGAAAGCTAATTTCAGGCTCATCTGACAGAAAAAGTAAAGTTTTTAATCCAGCAACAGGTGAACAAGAATCTGAAGTAAGATTAGCCAACAAGGCTGATATGGATCAAACTGTTGAAATAGCAAAAAAAGCTTTTGAAACATGGTCATTAAAACCAGCACTTCAAAGAGCAAGAGTAATGTTTAAATTTAAGGAACTGATAGAAAAAAATTCTGATGAACTTACAAAATTGATAGTTTCTGAGCATGGGAAAGTTTATGAAGATGCAAAAGGATCTATAACAAGAGGATTAGAAGTAGTAGAGTTTGCGTGTGGAATTCCAAACCTTCTTAAAGGAGAATTTTCAGAAAATGTTGGAACAAATGTTGATAGTTGGTCCATGCGACAACCACTTGGAGTAGTAGCTGGAATAACCCCATTCAATTTTCCAGCAATGGTGCCAATGTGGATGTTCCCTTTAGCCATTGCATGTGGAAATACATTTATTCTAAAACCATCAGAAAAAGACCCTTCATGTCCACTAAAATTAGCTGAACTTTTAAAAGAGGCAGGGCTTCCAGACGGAGTTTTTAACGTTGTTAATGGAGATAAAGAATCAGTTGATGCAATCTTAACAAACAAAGATATTAAAGCAGTAAGTTTTGTAGGTTCAACTCCAATCGCCAAATATATTTATGAAAATTCTGCAAAAAATGAAAAAAGAGTTCAAGCATTAGGAGGTGCAAAAAATCATTTAGTTGTGATGCCTGATTGTGATCTAGATGGTGCTGTAAATGGTTTAATGGGAGCGGCATATGGATCTGCTGGAGAAAGGTGTATGGCTCAATCAGTAGCAGTAGCTGTTGGAGACATAGCGGATGAGTTAGTTTTGCGTTTGTCAAAAAAAGCTGAAGCATTAAAAGTAGGTCCCGGCATGGATAAAACATCTGAAATGGGACCATTGGTAACTAAAGAACACTTAGAAAAAGTTAAAGGTTATGTTGATCTAGGGGTTGAAGAAGGAGCAAAGCTAGTTGTTGACGGAAGAAATATAAAACTACAAGGTTATGAAAAAGGTTTTTTTATAGGCGGATGCTTGTTTGATCATGTTAAAAAAGATATGAGAATTTATAAAGAAGAAATATTTGGACCAGTTTTATCAGTAATAAGAGTTAAAACTTTTGAAGAAGCAACTAAGTTGATTAATGATCATGAGTATGGAAATGGAGTTAGTATTTATACTAGAGATGGTGATGTAGGAAGAACTTTCGCAAGTAAAATTCAAGTTGGTATGGTTGGAATTAATGTCCCAATACCAGTTCCAATGGCATTTCATAGTTTTGGAGGATGGAAGAGATCACTGTTTGGAGATAGCGCAATGCATGGTGCTGAAGGAATTAAATTTTATACAAAACTTAAAACAGTAACATCAAGATGGCCTTCTGGAATAAGATCTAATGCAGAATTTGTTATGCCAACAATGAAATAAGGAAAAAAATGAAAAAAATATCTTTAATAGGAGCAGGTCAAATAGGTGGAACTTTAGCTCATTTAATAGGCTTAAAAGAACTAGTAAATGAAGTTGTTATGTTTGATGTTGCAAGTGGAATTGCAAAAGGTAAAGCCTTGGATATAGCTCAATCTTCATCTGTTGATGGTTTTAATGTAAAATTTTCAGGAACAGATAATTATGATGACATTAAAGAATCTGACGTAATAATTATTACTGCGGGTGTTCCAAGAAAACCTGGTATGAGCAGAGACGATCTATTAGGTATTAATTTAAAAATTATTAAACAAGTAGCAGAAGGTATTAAAAAAAATGCACCTAATGCTTTTGTTATATGTATTACAAATCCACTTGATGTTATGGTTATGGCATTCCAGAAATTTTCTGGTCTACCAGCTAATAAAGTTGTTGGAATGGCAGGAATTTTAGATAGCTCACGATTTAAACTATTTTTATCAGAAGAGCTGAATGTTCCAGTAAAAGAAATAGATGCAATAGTAATGGGAGGGCATGGAGATACAATGGTTCCAATGCCAAGATTTACAAAAGTTTCTGGAAAACCTTTGTTAGATTTAGTTAAAGAAGGGAAAATATCTAAAGAGAGATTAGAAGAAATTAACCAAAGAACTAGAGATGGTGGTGCCGAAATTGTAAAATATTTAGAAAAAGGATCAGCATTTTATGCTCCAGCAGCATCAGGAGTTGAGATGGCAGAAGCATATCTAAAAGATGAAAAAAAGTTATTACCATGTGCTATCCAATTAAATGGAGAGTATGGAGTAAACAATGTTTATGCTGGAGCACCAGTGATAATCGGAAAAAATGGTGTTGAAAAAATAAAACAGATAGATTTAGATGAAAAAGAAAAGAAAGAATTTATGCACTCAATTGATGCTGTTAAAGCTCTTTGGGAAGCAGCATCTAAAATAGATCCAGATCTTTCTAAATAATGAACATTCACGAGCATCAAGCAAAACAAATTTTAAAAAAATATGGAGTAGTAGTCCCCGAAGGAATTTTTGCTTTAAATGTAGAAGAGTTAGTTGAAAAAGCAAAATCACTTAAAACAGAAAAATTTGTATTGAAAGCACAGATTCATGCTGGAGGAAGAGGAAAAGCAGGAGGAGTTAAAATTTTAAATACTTTAGAAGAATTAAGTACTGCAGCCAAAGAATTAATGGGAAAAACCCTTGTAACACATCAAACGGGTCCAGAGGGTAGAAAAGTTAAAAGATTATATGTAGAGGAGTCTTCAAATATAGAAAAAGAATTTTATTTATCTTGTTTAGTTGATAGGGCTAGTTCAAAGATTGCATTTATATCAAGCGATCAAGGGGGAATGGACATTGAAGAAGTTGCAAGCAATACACCTAAAAAAATTATAACAACAAAAGTGGAAATCGATGATGAGATTCCGGAAACAGATTGTGAAAAAATAATTGAAATATTTAATCTGTCTGGTGATCCTAAAAAACAAGCAATACTGCTAATTAAATCAATATATAAAATGTTCATTAGTACAGATGCCAATATGGTTGAGATTAATCCGCTAATATTAACTAAAGAAAAAAAAATAATATGTTTAGATGCTAAAGTAAACTTTGATTCAAATGCTTTATTTAAACATCCTGAAATTATGAAGCTAAGAGATTTGAATGAAGAAGATCCAACCGAAATTGAAGCAAGCAAACATGATTTAGCTTATATAAAATTAGATGGAAGTATTGGTTGTATGGTTAATGGAGCCGGATTAGCAATGGCTACTATGGATATAATTAAGTTATATGGAAAAGAACCTGCTAATTTTTTAGATGTTGGAGGGGGTGCTTCAAAAGAAAAAGTTTCTGCCGCACTTAAAATAATTATTTCAGATAAAAATGTTAAAGGTATTCTAATAAATATTTTTGGTGGCATAATGAGATGTGATGTGCTCGCTCAAGGAATAATAGATGCCGCCAAAGAAATAAATATTAATGTTCCTTTAGTAGTTAGACTTGCAGGAACAAATTTTAAAGAAGGAAAAAAAATATTAGATAGTTCAGGATTAAAATTAATTTCGGCAAAAAATTTAGATGATGCTGCTAAAAAAATTGTAGAGGCTATAAAATAGTATGTCAGTTTTAATCAACAAAAATACCAAAGTAATATGTCAAGGATTTACAGGTAAACATGGAGAATTTCATTCTAAACAAGCAATAGAATATGGAACCAACTTAGTTGGTGGTGTTACTCCTAAAAAAGGGGGACAAAAACAGCTTGATCGTCCAGTTTTTAATACCGTGGCCGAAGCAAAACAAGAAGTTGGTGCAGATGCAACAATGATTTATGTTCCTGCAAAATTTGCTGCAAATGCAATCATTGAAGCAATAGATGCCTCAGTTGAACTTATAGTTTGTATTACAGAAGGCATACCGATTCAGGATATGCTTAGAGTAAAACAAAAATTAAATAATTCAAAAAGTAGATTGATAGGACCAAATTGTCCGGGAATAATTACACCTGATGAATGTAAAATTGGAATTATGCCAGGAAATATTCATAAAAAAGGTTCAGTAGGAATTGTGTCAAGATCAGGAACATTAACCTACGAAGCGGTTGCTCAAACAACAGAAAATGGATTAGGGCAATCTACTTGTATAGGTATTGGCGGAGATCCAATTAATGGTACAAATTTTATTGATTGTTTAGATTTGTTTTTGAATGATGAGAATACACAATCCATACTCATGATTGGTGAAATTGGTGGAACAGCTGAAGAAGACGCTGCAGAGTTTATTAAAAATCATAAAATTCAGAAACCGATAGTTGGTTTTATTGCCGGTATAACAGCTCCACAAGGTAGAAGAATGGGACATGCTGGAGCTATAATTTCAGGTGGTAAAGGAGGTGCAGAAGATAAAATCAAGAAGATGCAGGAATGTGGCATAACTATTGCCAAATCTCCATCAGAGATTGGCAAAACCCTATTTAATAAATTGTCTAATTGAAAAAAACTATTCTAGTACTATATTGAAAAAATAGATGTCATCATCAAAGAATCTTGAATACAAAAAAACTTCATTCCTTAATAAGTCAAATAGTGCATTTATAGAACAAATGTATTTAAGGTTTATCAATAAAGACTCTGATTTGCCCGAGAGTTGGAAAAATTATTTTGAAGGAATAGGTGATGAACTTGACATAATAGCAAAAGAAATTAATGGACCTTCATGGAGCCCCATAAAAAATAAAATTAATATTGAAGAGATCCAAAAAAAAAGTGAATTATCTAGTAATAGTAATTTAGAAACATTATCAGATTCAAATAGAGACTCTATTAGTGCTGTTGCAATGATAAGATCATACAGGCAAAGAGGACATTTAATTGCAAAACTTGATCCACTAGGATTACTCAAATCAGATTATTTAAATGAGCTCCACCCCGAGTCTTTTGGTTTTAAAAAAGAAGACTATCAAAAAAGAATTTATTTAGGTGGAGTTACTAATAGGGAACATTCAAGTATTAAGGAAATATTAGCATTTTTAAAAAAAACATATTGTGGACCAATTGGGTACGAATATATGCATATGCAAAACCCAACTGAAAGAAAATGGTTTAGGGATAGAATTGAAAAATCTGAAGATAATATGAACTTTACAAAAAATGGTAAAGAAGCAATTTTAAATAAATTGATCCAAGCCGAAGGTTTCGAAAAGTATTTGCATAAAAAGTATGTAGGAACAAAAAGATTTGGATTAGATGGAGGAGAAAGTTTAATCCCTGCTTTAGAACAAATTATTAAGATAAGTGGTCAATCAGATGTTAAAGAAGTTAAAATAGGAATGTCTCATAGAGGAAGATTAAACGTGTTAGCTAATGTGCTACAAAAATCATATAAAAGAATTTTTAATGAATTTGCTGGAGAGTATAGTTCAAATACAGAAGAAGGTGCCGGCGATGTAAAGTATCATTTAGGTGCATCTTCTAATAGGGAATTTGATGGAAATTCTGTACATGTAAGTTTGACAGATAACCCATCACATTTGGAAGCTGTTAATCCAGTAGTTCTTGGTCAAACTAGAGCTAAACAGTTTTTTCACAGAGATAAAGAAAGAAAGAAAGTAATTCCTATATTGATTCATGGCGATGCTGCTTTTGCAGGACAAGGTGTAGTCTCAGAGTGTTTTGCCATGTCAGGATTACCGGGACATAATACTGGTGGAACAGTTCATATCATTATTAACAATCAAATAGGATTTACCACAAGCCCAAGATTTGCACGATCTTCACCATATCCATCAGATGTAGCAAAAATGGTAGATGCACCAATTATTCATGCTAATGGAGACAACCCTGAAGCAGTAGTTTATGCTGCTAGAATAGCTACTGAGTTTAGATTAAAATTCAATAGAGATGTAGTTATAGACTTAATTTGTTACAGACGATTTGGACATAATGAAGGTGATGAACCTTCATTTACTCAACCACTTATGTATAAAAAAATTAGATCTCATCCGTCACCAGTAAATGTTTATGGAAATAAGTTGGTGAGCGAAAATTTGATTGCAAATAATGATTTAAAAAATTTAATAAATAAATTTAAAGATTTACTTGATGATCAATTTAAAAATGCAAAAGATTATAATCCTAAAATTGAATGGTTTGAGGGAATGTGGTCAGCATACAAACCTGAAAAAGGAAAAGATAAAAGAGGTATAAGTGGTGTTGATCTAAAAAAACTTATAAAGATTTCGAATCAAATTAATTCATCTCCAAAAGAATTAAATTTGCATAAAACCATAGTTAAAATTTTAGATGGTAGAAGAAATTCAGTTTCTAAAGGGACAGGAATAGATTGGTCAACAGCTGAAGCACTAGCTTTTGGTTCGTTATTAGAGGAAGGTTATCCCGTAAGACTAGTAGGACAAGATTCTGGGAGAGGTACTTTTAGTCAGAGACATTCTGTTCTTAGAAATCAATTAGATAACAGTCGATATGTGCCTTTAAATAATATTTCAAAAAACCAAAAATATTTTGAAGTTGTAGATAGTTTTTTATCAGAACTAGCTGTTCTAGGTTTTGAATATGGATATAGTTTAGTTGAGCCAAATACACTCACAATTTGGGAAGCGCAATTTGGAGATTTTGCAAATGGTGCACAAGTTGTAATTGATCAATTTATTGCATCCGGAGAAAGAAAATGGTCAAGAGCTTCTGGATTGGTTATGCTTTTACCACACGGATATGAGGGTCAAGGACCAGAACATTCATCAGCGAGATTAGAAAGATTTTTACAAATGTGTTCAAATGACAATATGCAAGTAATGAACTGCACTACACCAGCAAATTATTTTCATGCCTTAAGACGTCAAATGCATAGAGATTTTAGAAAACCAATGATTATAATGACACCAAAATCATTATTAAGAAATAAGTATTGTGTTTCTAATTTAGATGATTTTAGTAAAGATAATTCATTTCATAGAATAATGTGGGATCATGCAATTGATCCAAAAAGTAAAGGTTTTATTAAATTAAAAAAAAGTTCAGAAATAAAAAAAGTAATAATGTGTTCAGGAAAAATTTACTTTGATTTGTTAGCTGCAAGAGAAAAATTAAAAAGGGACGATATTATTCTATTTAGAATTGAGCAACTATATCCCTTTCCAGCTAAAACTCTTGTTAAAGAACTTAAATCTTATGCTAAAAAAGCAAAATTTTATTGGTGCCAGGAAGAGCCAAAAAACATGGGTGCATGGTTTTCGGTGAGAGATTATATACAATGGACATTAGATACTATTAAAGCTAATAATGGATATGTTTCTTATATAGGAAGAAGTCCAGACGCATCACCTGCAACAGGGTATGCCAAAAGACATGCCTCTCAACAACAAGAAATTATTAATAAAGTGTTTGAATAAAAATGAATGAAAAAATTTTAGTTCCTGTTTTAGGAGAAAGCATTACGGAAGCAACAGTTGCGAAATGGCTTAAAAATGAAGGCGATATTGTTGAAGCAGACGAGCCTATTGTAGAGCTAGAAACTGATAAGGTTAATTTAGAAGTGCCTTCACCAGTAGATGGAATTTTAACTGAAATTACATCAAAAGATGGAACCACAGTAGAAGTAGGAGCATTACTAGGCTCTGTTAGTAAAAATGGTCAAAAATCAACAAACACTAAAGATATTGAAAAAAAAGATTTAAAAGAAAAAAAAAATAATGTTGTCAATTTAGAAGCTGAAAAGAAAAATCCTAGAATTTTTGATGAGAATGTTAATCCAGAAAAATCTACAGAAGAAGAGACTATTGAAGAACCATTAGTACTGACCAAAGAAATTGAAGAAGAAAAATTAGATTTAAATAAACAAAGTAGTGAAAAACTTTCTCCAGCAGTGAGAAAGATGGCTACTGAAAATAAAATTGATTTACAAAAAGTAAAAGGTTCAGGAAAAGATGGCAGAATATTAAAAGGTGATTTAATTAATAAGATGGGAGTAAATCCTCAGCCAGCAAAGAGAAAAATTGAATTTGGTCAAGAAGAACGAATTAAAATGACTAGGCTTAGACAAACAATTGCAAAAAGATTAAAACAGGCACAAGAAAATGCAGCGCTTCTAACGACCTTTAATGAAGCTGATATGACAAATATAATGGAAATGAGAAAAGAAAATCAAGACGATTTTCAAAAAAGATATGGAACCAAATTAGGATTTATGTCATTTTTTGTAAAAGCGTGTGTGACAGCTCTTAAGAATTATCCAGCGGTTAATGCAGAAATTGAAGGTGATGAAATTATCTACAAGAATTATTATAATATCAGCTTTGCAGTTGGAACAGAAAAAGGATTGGTAGTCCCTGTGCTAAAAAATGCAGATGAATTATCATTTGCAGATATTGAAAAAAACATAAAAATTATATCTGAAAAAGCAAGAGACGGAAAGTTAACAATAGAAGATTTGCAGGGTGGAACTTTTACAATAAGCAATGGAGGTGTTTATGGCTCAATGCTATCTACACCAATTTTAAACTTGCCACAATCTGGAGTATTAGGAATGCATAACATAGTTGAGAGACCAATGGTAGTTGATGGAGAAATAAAGATTAGACCAATTATGTATCTAGCTTTATCCTATGATCATAGAATTATAGATGGAAAAGAATCTGTATCATTTTTAAAAATGGTAAAAGAAAATTTAGAGGATCCAAGAAGGTTATTTTTAGATATATAAATGGCAGAAAAATTTCAAGCAGTTGTTATAGGTGGAGGTCCAGGTGGCTACGTATGTGCTATAAGATTATCTCAATTGGGAATTAAAACAGCTTGCATAGAGTCTAGAGGATCATTAGGAGGAACATGTTTAAATGTAGGATGTATACCTTCAAAAAATTTATTAAACCTTTCAGAAAATTACCGTAAAGCAAAAAATTTTTCTAAACTTGGAATTGAAGTTGGAGAAGTGAATCTTAATCTTGATAGGATGATGAAAAATAAAGAAAAAGCTGTTACTGTTTTGACAAAAGGTGTGGAGTTTTTATTTAAAAAAAATAAAGTTACATATTTTAAAGGAACAGGAAGTTTTAAATCAGTAAATAAGATTTCTATATTAGATGAACAAAATAAAGAAACAATTATAGAGACTGAAAAAACCGTGATTAGCACTGGTTCTATGCCCGTATCGTTGCCTGGAATTAAATTTGACGAAAAAATAATCGTATCTTCAACGGGAGCGCTAACCTTACAAGCAGTTCCTAAAAAAATGGTTGTTGTTGGTGGTGGTTATATAGGGTTAGAGATGGGATCCGTTTGGTCTAGATTAGGATCCGAAGTTCATATAGTTGAATTTCTTGAAAATATTACACCAGGAATGGATAGAGAAATATCTACAGAATTTATGAAAATTTTAAAAAAACAAGGGATCAATTTTCATATGCAAACCAAAGTAGAAGAAATTAAGAAAAAAGCAAAAGGTGCAATCATTTCAACTTCTGATAAAGATGGAAAAAAAATTAATTTTGATTGTGATGTAGTTCTTATATCAGTTGGTAGAAAACCAAATACTAATAACTTAAATTTAGAATCAATTGGTGTTGAATTGGATGATAAGAAAAGAATTAAAACAGACAAAAGATTTCAAACAAATATAAATAACATTTATGCAATTGGTGACGTAATAGAAGGACCAATGTTGGCACATAAAGCGGAAGATGAAGGTATTGCGGTTGCAGAAAATATTGCTGGGCAGTCCGGTCATGTTAATTATGATATAATTCCAGGTGTTGTCTACACAACACCAGAAGTAGCATCTATAGGAAAAACAGAGGAACAATTAAAAAAAGCTAATATAAAATACAAAATAGGCAAATTTTTATTTATGGCAAACTCAAGAGCTAAAACTATTGATGAAGCCGAAGGTTTTGTTAAAATTTTAGCCGACGAAGCAACAGACAGAGTTTTAGGAGCACATATTATAGGCCCACATGCAGGTGAACTGATTGCAGAAATTGGTGTTGGAATGGAGTTTGGTGCAAGTGCAGAAGATATCGCAAGAACTTGTCATGCCCACCCTACATTCTCTGAAGCTATAAAAGAAGCAGCGTTATCAGTAGACAAAAGAGCAATTCACTCTTAGAGTTCAAAATATAAATGTCAGAAATAGAAAGAGTTCTAAACATAAAAAAAAAAAGAATTAAAAAATTATCTTTTTTAAGTAAATTATGGAAAAGAACTAAAAATTATTTAAGAGTAATTTTTCCAAAAATTTATAAAATAAAAGAAGATTTAAAAAGAAAAACTACTTTTTCAGGGTGGGGAATGACAACAAATACGTCAGCACCTCCATGGAAAAATAAAAATTTAAAAGAAAATATTATTTTTCAGGAAGTACAAAATACTCTAATTAGTAAAATTAGTAATGAAACTTTTCAATTAACTCAATTTTATCATGAAGATGCAGATTATAAAAAAATTATAGAAGAATTACAATGGAGACATTATATTGTTTTTAACTCAATTTTAAAAACATTAAAATTTACAGGAAATTCAGAAGTAAATTTAGTGGAATGTGGTGTATGTGATGGTTTGACTGTAAATTTTGCCATGGCTGCTTGTGAATTTAAAAAAATAAATTACAAAAGTTATTTATATGATGCCTGGGAAGATTTAAGTCCCTTAAGTGAAGACTTAATTTTTGATTATAAATATTTAGACGTCGAAAGAACCAAACTCAATTTAAAAGATTTTTCAAATAAGACAGTATATAATAAGGGTTTTATTCCAGATATTTTTAAAAAAGAAAATAACCCACAAAAAGTTCATTGGTTGCATATTGATTTAAACTCTAATCAAGCCACAAAGGATACCTTGGAATTTTTTTATAATAAAATAGTAGAAAATGGTTTGATTTTGTTTGATGATTATGGGGGATTTGAGGATACACGCGAAATTATAGACAATTTTTTTTATGATAAAAAAGGGCATTTTATAAATCTACCTACTGGCCAAGGCATCTTTTATAAAAAAAACTAGTCGATATGAAAATATCTATTGTGATCTACTCAACAATAAGTGAAATGAGTAAACTAAAAATCTCAAAAGTTGACAAGTTTAGATTATTGAAAAAAAAAAGAATACACTTATAAAATATTTTCATATTATATTAATATGAAAATAGCGATTCTTATTCCAAATATTTTTAATCATCCTTTTACTTATAATTCTGATTTGAATCTTGAAGTAGGTAACTATGTTGTTGTGCCGTTTGGTAAGACAGAAGTAACCGGAGTAGTTTGGGATGAATTTGAAAAAAAAAAAAATAGAAATTTTGTTATTAAAAAAGTTTTAAGAAAATTAGAGGTTCCGCCTTTAAAAATAAATACTATTAAATTTTTGAACTGGTTCTCAGAATACAATATGATTCCAAAAGGGATGGCTTTAAAACTACTATTATTAAGTAGCAGTGCCGTAGAAAATATTTCAACTGAACTTTATGAACAATTTAAAATTGAAATTAAAAAAAATAAAATAAAACTATCAAAAGAACAAAAAAAATGCTTAAAAAAAATGAATGTATCTAATCAAAAATTTAGAGTTCATGTCTTGCAAGGAACAACAGGCTCTGGAAAAACGATGATCTATTTTGAAGCTTTAAAAGATATAATTAACAAGGGTTTTCAGGGATTAATTTTATTGCCAGAAATTGGATTAACGGGACAATTTCAGAATAAATTTATCCAATTTTTTGGATTTAAAGCTGCTGTCTGGCACTCAAGCATATCTAAAAAGAATAAAGAAATTATTTGGAGTGGTATTGCTAATAATAAAATTAAAGTTGTTATCGGTGCTCGATCATCATTGTTTTTACCTTTTAAAAAATTAGGATTGATTATTGTAGATGAGGAACATGATCAGTCTTATAAGCAAGACGAAGGTGTAATTTATAATGCTAGAGATATGGCAATTTCAAGAGCGTCATTCGAAAATATTCCAATTAATTTAATAACAGCAGTGCCGTCTATAGAAACCTATGATAATATTAAAAAAGAAAAATATAGTTTATCTAAACTTGATCAAAGATATTTAAATGCATCATTACCAAATTATGAAATAATTAATTTAAATAATTCAAAGCTAGAAAAACAATCTTGGATATCTAAAGAAATAATTAAAAAAGTAAATTTACATCTAGAAAAAAAGGACCAAGTCTTATTTTTTTTGAATAGAAGAGGTTTTTCACCTCATGTATTGTGTAAAAAATGTTTTAATAATTATTCATGTCCCAATTGTTCAATAAACTTGGTGTATCATAAAAATAAACAAAATTTATTATGTCATTATTGTGGTTACAAAACCTTATTAAATAGAGATTGTTCAAAAAAAGGAAAATGTGATTTTATTTTTAGTGGGCCAGGAGTTGAAAGAATATCAGAAGAAGTGAAGAAAATTTTTCCTTATAAAGAAACTATAATTTTTTCTAGTGATACTATGAATAAAAAAAACTCTTCAGAAATCTTGGATAAAATTATAGATAATAAAATTCAAATCTTGATTGGTACTCAATTAATTTCTAAAGGATTTCATTTTCCTAATTTAAATTGTATTGTTGTGGTTGATATTGATTTATCATCACAAGGTCACGACTTAAGAGGTGCAGAGAAAAATTTACAATTATATCATCAACTTGCTGGAAGAGCTGGAAGAACAGGTAAGCCTGCAACTGTTTATTTTCAAACTTATAATTTAAATACCAAAATGATTACAGATATCACAAATAAAGATCCTAATATATTTTTAGATAAAGAACTTAAAATTAGAAGAGAAAATAATCTACCACCATTCCAAAGATTTATTGCCTTAATAATTACAGGTAACAAAGAAAGTGAACTTGAAAAAGAAGCTTATAAATTCAAAATTTTTATAGAAAAATTAGTTGAAGGTAGAGTGCTTGGACCTGTGAATGCTCCAATATTTAGACTGAAAAGAAAATTCAGAGTTAGACTTTTGGTTAGGGGTCGAAAGTCTCTAAAAATGCAAAATTCATTAACAAAAGCCATTCAAAAGTTTAAATTTTCCACTGGAATGAAACTAACAGTTGATGTTGACCCAATAAACTTCAATTAATGGTGAAAAAATAACACTTTTATACAATGTGCGACTTGAAGAGCTTAGGGTCATATGTTAATTAAAACGGAATTTTAACAAGTCTTCAATTATTTATAAGGAACAAAAAATTGAGTAAAAATAAAGGTTTTTCAGAAACATCAGCTGATAGATACTCATTAGCACTTTATGAGTTGGCTGTAGAGGCAAACATATTAAACGAAACTGAAAATCATTCTTTTTCAATTATTGATTTAATTTTAAAGAGTGAAGACTTTAGATCTTTAATAAAGAACCCAACAAATAATAAAGAAGATCAACTCAAGGCTTTAAATAAGATCTCTGAACAATACAAGCTAAACGAATTATTAACAAAATTTTTAAGCTTTTTAGTAACTAAAAGAAGATTTTTTTATGTTGATAAAATTTTAAAAAGCTTTGTTGAAACGTGTTCAATTAAAAGAGGCGAAATAAAAGCTGAACTGACTTCTGCTAAAGATCTTACAGAAAATGAAATTAAAAGTATCAACGAAGAGTTAACTAAAAATTTTAGCTCAAAAATAAAATTAAACTATAAGTATGATGTGAGTTTAATTGGAGGTTTGGTTGTGCAAGTTGGAAGCACGATGGTAGATACTTCCATTAAAAATAAATTACAACAAATCGAAAACAGGATGATAGAGGCATAAATGGATATAAACCCATCAGAAGTAACAAAGATACTAAAAGAACAGATTAAAAAATTTGGTGATAAAGTGGAAGTAACTGAAGTTGGTCAAGTTCTATCAGTTGGAGATGGTATTGCCAGAGTATATGGATTAGATAATGTTCAAGCAGGTGAAATGGTTGAGTTTTCTGACGGATCAAAAGGAATGGCTCTTAACTTAGAAAGTGAAAATGTTGGTGTTGTAATTTTTGGAGATGATAGAAAAATTAAAGAAGGTGATGTTGTTAAAAGAACAGGAAGCATTGTTGACACTCCTGTTGGAAAAGAATTATTGGGAAGAGTTGTTGATGGATTAGGTAATCCAATTGATGGTAAAGGTGTTTTAGATAAAGGAATAAAAAAAAGTAGAGTAGAAGTAAAAGCTCCTGGGATTATTCCTAGACAATCTGTTAGTGAACCAATGCAAACAGGTTTAAAATCAATTGACAGCTTAGTACCTGTTGGAAGAGGACAACGTGAGTTAATTATTGGTGACAGACAAACGGGAAAAACTGCAGTTGCTATTGATGCAATTATTAATCAAAAAAAAATAAATGAATCTGGTGATGAAAAACAAAAACTTTATTGTGTCTATGTTGCTATAGGTCAAAAAAGATCAACAGTTAGACAGATCCAAAAAACTTTAGAAGAAGCCGGTGCAATGGAATACACAACAATAGTGGCAGCCACTGCCTCGGATGCGGCACCACTTCAATTTTTAGCACCATACACTGGATGTGCCATGGGAGAATTCTTTAGAGATAATGGTATGCATGCATTAATCATTTATGACGATTTATCTAAGCAGGCTGTAGCTTATAGACAAATGTCACTTTTATTAAGAAGACCCCCAGGAAGAGAAGCTTATCCGGGTGATGTATTTTACTTGCATAGTAGATTGCTTGAAAGAGCAGCTAAGCTTAGTGATGAGCATGGTGGAGGATCATTAACAGCGCTTCCAATAATTGAAACACAGGGTGGAGACGTATCTGCATTTATTCCAACAAATGTGATCTCGATTACAGACGGACAAATATTTCTTGAAACAGAATTATTTAACCAAGGAATTAGGCCAGCAATTAACGTAGGTTTGTCAGTTTCTAGAGTTGGATCTTCAGCACAAACAAAAGCGATGAAGAAAGTTTCTGGATCAATGAAATTAGAGCTTGCTCAATATAGAGAAATGGCTGCTTTTGCACAATTTGGATCTGATTTAGATGCATCAACTCAAAAACTTTTAAATAGAGGATCAAAGTTAACAGAACTTCTAAAACAAAAACAATATTCTCCAATGACTGTTGCTGAACAAGTAATTTCTGTTTTTTGTGGAGTTAAGGGTTATTTGGATGATGTTGAGCTTAAAGATATTGCAGAGTTTGAGTCTAAAATTATTGAAAAATGTAAATCTGAAAAACCAGAAATTTTAGAATCTGTTTTAAGTTCTGGTAAGCTTGAAGAAGATATAGAAAAATTATTAGTTGATGTAATAACGGAGCTTAAAAAAAACTTTAATTCATAAAATATGGCAACGTTAGACGACTTAAAAAAAAGAATAGCAAGTGTAAAGTCTACACAAAAGATTACTAAAGCTATGAAAATGGTTGCAGCTGCTAAACTTAGAAGAGCACAAGAAAACGCAGAAATGGGAAGACCTTATTCTGAAAAGATGAATAATATTATTCTTAATTTATCTAGTGGTATTTCTGATAAAGATAACGCTCCAAAGTTACTTTCAGGAACAGGAGAAGAAAAGATATACTTATGCATAGTTCTAACATCTGATAGAGGTCTTTGTGGTGGTTTTAATACTAATATTATTAAAAAAGCCAAAGCATATTTTAAAAAAATATCTGATGAGAATAAAACTTTAAAGATTATAACTGTGGGATCTAAAGGTTATGATCAATTGAAGAGAACTTATAAAGATAATATTATTCAAAAAATATCATTTAAAGATTCAAAAACAATCAATTTTTTAGATGCAGAAAAAGTAGGTAAAATGATAATTGAAAATTTTGAAAAAAAAGAATTTGATGTATGTACAATTTTTTATAATAAATTTAAAAATGTAATTACTCAAATACCCCAAGAACAACAAATAATTCCTTTAAAAACTTCTGAGGTGGAAGAAAGTTCTTCTGATGATAATTATGAATTTGAACCAGATGAAGATGAAATTTTAAGCAATTTACTTCCTAAAAATATTTCTACTCAGATTTTTAAAGCGATGTTAGAAAATTCGGCTAGCGAACAGGGTTCAAGAATGAGCGCAATGGATAATGCAACTCGAAACGCAGGTGAAATGGTTGACAAGCTTACTATTGAGTATAATAGAAGTCGTCAGGCAGCTATTACAAAAGAACTAATTGAAATCATATCAGGAGCAGAAAGTTTATAATTATGAGCAAAGGAAAAATCACACAAATTATTGGAGCAGTAGTAGACGTAAAATTTGATGGAGAATTACCAGAAATTTTATCAGCGTTAGAGTGTAAAAATGGAGACAATAGATTAGTTTTAGAAGTTGCTCAGCACCTTGGAGAGTCAAGCGTAAGAACAATCGCTATGGATGCTACAGAAGGATTAAAAAGAGGAGATGATGTAATTGCAACAGGCGCTCCTATTCAAGTTCCAGTTGGACCTGAAACTTTAGGAAGAATTATAAATGTAATAGGTGAGCCTATTGATGAAAAAGGTGAAATTAATACGAAAGAAAAGTGGCCAATACATAGAGCTGCACCTGAGTTTAGTGATCAGTCAACAGAAACAGAAATTCTTGTGACTGGAATTAAAGTAGTTGATCTATTAGCTCCATACGCAAAAGGTGGAAAAATTGGTCTATTTGGAGGTGCTGGTGTAGGTAAAACAGTGCTTATTATGGAATTAATTAATAACGTAGCTAAAGCGCATGGTGGATTTTCAGTTTTTGCTGGAGTTGGAGAAAGAACTAGAGAAGGAAATGATCTTTATCATGAAATGATAGATTCAGGGGTTATTAAACCTGAAGGACCAGGATCAAAAGCAGCACTAGTGTACGGGCAAATGAATGAACCCCCAGGAGCAAGAGCTAGAGTTGCCTTAACAGGGTTAACTGCAGCAGAATATTTCAGAGATCAAGAAGGGCAAGATGTACTTTTTTTCGTTGATAATATCTTTAGATTTACTCAAGCAGGCTCTGAAGTTTCTGCATTACTAGGAAGAATTCCATCAGCTGTTGGATACCAGCCTACGCTTGCAACGGACATGGGTAACCTTCAAGAAAGAATTACAACAACTAACAAAGGGTCAATAACATCAGTACAAGCAATTTATGTACCAGCTGATGACTTAACAGACCCTGCACCTGCCACATCTTTTGCTCACTTAGATGCAACAACTGTATTATCTAGACAGATAGCAGAAATTGGAATTTATCCAGCTGTTGATCCACTAGATTCTACTTCTAGAATCTTAGACCCAAGAATTGTTGGGGATGAGCACTATAGAGTTGCTAGAGAAGTGCAAAAAATACTTCAAACTTACAAATCTCTTCAAGACATTATTGCAATTTTAGGAATGGATGAACTTTCTGAAGAAGATAAATTAACAGTGGCAAGAGCTAGAAAGATTCAAAGATTCTTATCACAACCTTTCTTTGTTGCTGAGGTCTTTACAGGGTCACCTGGAAAACTTGTTGATTTAGATTCTACAATTAAAGGTTTTGCTGCAATTTGTAATGGTGAATATGATCATTTACCTGAAGCGGCATTTTACATGGTAGGCACAATTGAAGAAGCTGTAGAAAAAGCAGAAAAAATGGCGAAAGAAACAGCTGCGTAATGAGTGAAGAATTTAAAATAGAAGTAGTAAACCCAGAAAAATCTTTTCTCTCAAAAGAAGATGTAACTGAAGTAGTTGTTCCTGCTTTTGAAGGAGAAATGGGTATTTTAAAAGATCACATTTCAATAATTTCTTTTTTAAAACCTGGAATTTTAAAACTAACCTCTAAAACAGGAGATGAAAATTTTTATATAGAAGATGGGATTCTCGAATTTAAAAATAATAATTTATCAATTTTAACTAGCTCAATATCTAATGTTAAAGATATGGATAATGTAAAAGTTGAAGAAATTATTAAAAAAGCTGAAATTGAACTAAATAACTCTGAAATTACAGACCAAAATAAATACTTAGTAGATCAAAAAATTGATGTGCTAAAATCCCTTAACTGATAATTTTTTTTACCTTTTTTTTAACTTCTTCATAGACTTTTAATTTAAAGTCAACAACTACATCGGTAATTTTTTCAAGTTCGATCCACTTCCATTCTAAAAATTCAGGATTTTTCGTTTTAATATTAATTTCGTCATCTGTTCCTAAAAATCTCATTAAAAACCATTTTTGTTTTTGACCCTTAAACTTTCCTTTCCAAATAATTCCAAGTAAATATTTGGGCAATTCATAAGTAATAAATCCATCAAGTTCTTTAATTAATTCTACATTCTTAATACTAGTTTCCTCATTTAGTTCACGATAAGCAGCTGTTAAATAATCTTCGCCACTATCAACGCCACCCTGAGGCATCTGCCAAAAATTTTTTGGATTATCAATTCTTTTAGCAACAAAAACTTTATTTTTTTTATTTATAACTACTATACCAACACTACTTCTTAGTGGTAATTTTCTATTTTTCATTTAGCCATTCAAAAGCTTTATTGCAAAGTGTAGTTGATTATCGGTAGATGTATTGATTTTAAATTCTTCTGTTTTCTCAATAACTTCTATATCTGGAGTTACACCAACTTCTGAAATAGATTTTCCAGAAGGTAAATAATATTTTGAAATAGTTAATCTAATCGCACCTTTATTCTTTAAAGGAATTATTGATTGAACAGATCCTTTTCCATAACTATTTTCACCAATTAAAATAGCTCTTTTATGATCTTTTAGCGCTCCAGCTACTATTTCAGATGCTGATGCTGATCCGTAATTGATTAAGACAACTAATATTTTACCATTAATCATGTCTCCTTTTTGAGCAAACCATTTGCTATTTTCAGAAACTTTTCTGCTTTTAGTAGATACAATTTCACCGTTTTCTAAAAAAAAATCTGAAATTTTTATTGCTTGAGATAACAAGCCACCAGGATTATTTCTTAAATCCAGTATGTATGCCTTTAGTTTTTTATTTTTATTTAAAAAATTAATTTTTTTTTTTATTTGTTGACTACTATTTTCATTAAATGACGTAAGTCTTATATATCCAATATTTTCATCTATTAATTTTGACTTTACAGACTGAATTTGAATAATTTCTCTTTTTATATCAAATATTATTGCTTTTTTTACACCTTTTCTTCTAACGGTTAATTTAATATTTGATCCAACAGAACCTCTCATTAGATTGACGGCTTCCATTAACGATTTTCCTTGTACTTGTATATCTTCAATTTTGACTATGTAATCACCAGCTTTTATACCAGCTTTTGAAGCAGGTGTATTATCAATAGGAGAGATAACTTTTACCACACCTGCTTCCATTCCAACTTCAATACCAAGCCCCCCAAATTCTCCACTTGTTTCAGTTTGCATGTTTTCAAAAGTTTCTGGAGACATGTAAGCCGAGTATGGATCTAAAGATTGTAATAATCCATTTATGGCTGCATCCATGTTTTTAGATTGATCAACTTCATCTACATATTCATTATTAATCTTTTCTAAAACTTCACTAAACAAATCTATTTTTTTATATAATTTAGTATTATCAGAAAAGCTTTTTTGAGATAATAAAATTAAAATAAACAATATGATTGACGATATTTTAATCATCCTCATATTATTATTTTTTCTTTAGGAATCAGTTCAGACCAAATCTTTTCAAGTTCATAGAATTTTCTTTTTTCAGGGTGAAATATATGAACAATTAAATCAATTCCATCTACTAACTTCCAATCACTACTTTCTTTCCCTTCTATTTTTGAATTGATAATTCCATTAGTTTTTAATTGTTCTAAAACTTGTTCAGATAGCGCCTGTATATGCCTTGAAGAAGTGCCGCTAGCTATAATCATATAGTCTGCCATAGAGCTTTTGTTTTTTAAATCAATAGTGATTACATCTATTGCCTTATTTGAATCCAGAGTATTTATGATAGTATTTTTTAGATCTGAAATTTTATCCATTAATTAAATTTACCTTATCAAATATTTCTTAATTGAGAAGATGAAATATTAACTTTTTTAAATTTAATAAATGTTAAATGTTTGTTATTTACTTGCTTGAATGTAATAGATTTTAGAGATTTAGCCTTAAATCCTTGGCGATCAAATACTAAGATATTACATTTTCTTGAAATAGATTTCCATCTATGCCACTTATGAAAATTAATCAAGTTGTCAGCACCCATTATAAAGTGAATATCTAACTTCTTATTTTTTTTGAGATAATTAATTAAATCAATGGTTTTGTTACTACCAATTTTATTTTCATAAAACTTTATTTTAATAAATTTATTTTCATTAGCTAATTTTTTTGCAAAACTTATTCTGGTTTTAAGATTTGATTTGCTTTTACTTTTTAGTGGGTTTTTTTTTGTTATAGCCCAAACAATTTTCTTTAAATCAAATCTTCTTTTTGCTTGTTTTGATATCTCTAAGTGACCTCTATGTGCTGGGTCGAATGTTCCGCCCAAAATACCAATTTTTATTTTATTTAATTTCAATTTATTTTCGGATTTGACCATTGCTAAAAACTTCATACTTATAAGAGATCAGTTGTCCTAAACCAACTGGACCTCTGGGGGGTAGTTTATTGGTTGAAATACCTACTTCCCCTCCAAATCCAAACTCTCCACCATCGGCAAATTGTGTTGATGTGTTATGCATTGCTATAGAACTTTTGATATTTTTCAAAAATTTTTTTGCTGTTTTTTTATTTTTAGTAACTATAGAGTCAGTATGCATGGTTCCATATTTATTAATATGATTTACTGCTTCTTCACAATTTTTAACAGTTTTTACGGACACAGTAGCTGCCAAATATTCTGTAAACCAATCATGTTCTTTTGCTAGATACAATTTTCCTTTATAATATTTTTTTAAAATATGATCTCCATAAATCTTGCAATTATTTTCTTCAAGTTTTTTTAAAATAGGATTACAAAATTTTTTTACAATTTTTTCATGAAGCAATATTGTTTCTGTAGCACCACAAATACTTGTGTTTCTTAATTTAGCATTATAAATAATGTTTATAGCCATTTTTAAATCTGCATCTTTGTCCACAAAAGTATGACAAAGACCCTCTAGATGTCCAATAATAGGTATATTTGAAAATTCTTGTACTTTTTTTACTAAGCTTTTTCCACCCCTAGGTATAATTACATCAATATAATCTCTCATTTTTGAAAGCATAAAATCAACCATTTTTCTATTTTTAGAATTAACAAATTGAATAAAGTTTTTATCAACCTTGTGTTCTTTAAGAGCTTTTCTAAACAATTTAGCTAAAATTTTATTTGTATTTATTGCTTCTGATCCACCTTTTAAAATTACAGCATTACCAGATTTAAAGCATAAACTAGCAGCATCTGACGTAACATTAGGTCTGCTTTCGTATATAATGCCAATGACTCCAATGGGTATTGATATTCTGTTAATTTTTAATCCATTTGATCTATTCCATTTTTCAAGAGTGTTATCAACAGGATCCTTGAGTTTGATAATTTTTTTTATAGAACGTTTGATATCGCTTAATTTTTTTTCATTAATAGTTAATCTTTCAATCAAATTTTTTTTTAATCTTTTTTTAATTGCAAATTTTATATCTTTTGCATTTTCTCTAAGTATAGAATTTTTTTCAGTATCTAGTAATAAAGTATATTTTTTTAGAATTTTATTTTTAATATTAGTATTAATTTTTTTTAAAGTTGCTTCTTTAGCATTTTTTCCTATTAAATTCATATATCGACTCATTCTATACCTCTACCATATCATCTTTATGTATAACTTCAGATTTTGCAACATATCCCAATAATTTTTCAATTTCTCTGGAATGGTGACCCATAATTTTTAAAATTTCATCAGAAGAAAATGAGCTTAATCCTCTAGCACATTCAGAATTTTTTTTATCCAAAACTTTTATGTGATCTCCTTTTTTAAATTTACCATAGACTTTTTTTATTCCAGCTGCCAATAAACTTTTGCCATTTGAAAGCGCTTGTTTAGCACCATCATCAATTATAAGTTCTCCTTTAGGTGAAATAGAACTAATTATCCATTTTTTTCTAGCATCTAACTTAGAAATTTTTGGTAAAAACCATGTACAGTAGTTCTTATCTATTATTCTTTTGATGGGTCTGGTCATTAAACCATTTGCTATAGCCATTTGGCAACCCGAAAGTTGACAAATTTTTGCGGCATCAATTTTAGTTTTCATTCCACCAGTACCATGTTCACTAATACTTTTAGTTGCAATTTTTTCTACGTCTTTGTCTATATTTTTTATCTCTTTTAATAATTTAGCATTTTTAAAAATTTTTGGATTTTGAGTATAAAGACCATCAACATCCGAAAGAAGTATTAGGGAATCTGCTCCAGATATTTGTGCTACTCTAGAAGCTAATCTATCATTATCACCATATTTAATTTCAGAGGTTGCTATGCTGTCATTTTCATTTACAATTGGAACAAATCCTAACTGAAATAAATTATCAAAAGTTCTCTTTGCATTAAGGGCTCTTCTTCTTTGTTCGGTATCCTCTAACGTAAGTAAAATTTGAGAAATATTAATGTTTGATTTGACAAATGTCTCAGAAAATAAATTCATAAGCTCAATTTGTCCTATTGAGGCTATTGCTTGACTTTTATCAAGTTTAAGACTTTTTTTGTTTAAGTTTAATTTTTTACAACCCATCGCAATTGCACCTGAGCTGACAAGAATTATTTTTTTATTTTGTTTTATTAAATTTCGGATATCCTTAGCGAAATCAGATAGCCATTTTTTTCTAATTTTTTTATTATCATCAATTAATAAAGATGAACCGATTTTAATTACTATTATCTTTGAATCTTTAAGATACATATGAAAGTAGTTTAGCTTTAATTTTTGATATAGAGTCTTTCTCTAGCGTTGAAAGTGTTATTACTTCAGAATCTTTATTTTTAGAAAAATTCCTCATAATTTCTTTTACTTTATTCTCATCCAATAAGTCAGTTTTATTTAATACAATAATTTCTTTTTTATTGAGAAGTTTTTTACTATAATTTTCAAGTTCAGCCCTAACTTGTTGATAAGCATTATCAAGATTTTCATTGGTGATATCGATTAAATGTATTAAAGTTTTACATCTTTCTACATGTTTTAAAAATTGAATTCCAAGACCTATTCCTTCGTGTGCACCTTTAACTAATCCCGGTATGTCAGCTAGTGTTATTTCCTTATCATCATAATTTGCAACTCCAAGGTTGGGATTTAAAGTTGTAAATTTATAATTTGCTATTTTAGGTGAAGCATTTGTTGTGGCAGCTAACAGACTTGATTTACCTGCATTGGGTAAACCAATAATACCTACATCAGCAATTGTTTTTAATTGTAACCAAATTGTATACTCTTCTCCAATTGTACCTTTTGTAAATTTTCTTGGAGCCCTGTTAGTAGAACTTTTAAACCTAGTATTTCCAAGACCACCCTTACCGCCATTTGCTACAATAAATTCTTCACTCTCTTTTTTAAAATCGTATATTAAAGTTTTATTATCTTCTTCAAAAACTTGTGTACCCACTGGAACTTTTAAAAATAAATCATCACCTCCTCGTCCAGTACGATTTTGTCCAGAGCCATTTTCTCCTCTTTCACTTTTATGATGTTGTTGAAATCTATAGTCTATAAGTGTATTTAAATTTCTTTCTGATCTTAAAAGTATAGAACCACCCTTACCTCCATCTCCACCATCGGGTCCACCGTATTCAATAAATTTTTCTCTACGGAAGCTTGGAGATCCATCTCCTCCATCACCAGCTTTTACAAAAATTTTAACTTGATCTAGAAACTTCATAATACAACTTTAATTTTTTAGTTGTACGACTAATTGGGTTTTACTGAAACGAATGTTCTGTCAGATTTAGTTTTTTTAAATACTACCTTTCCTTTAATAACTGAAAAAATTGAATGATCTTTACCCATTCCTACATTTTCTCCAGGAAAAATTTTTGTTCCTCTTTGTCTAACAATTATGTTTCCAGGTATTACTATTTCACCGCCGTACTTTTTAACGCCAAGTCTACGACCAGCACTATCACGTCCGTTTCTTGATGATCCACCTGCTTTTTTTGTTGCCATAATCTACCTAGTTTATTTACTTGCCGTTTTTAGTTCTTTTTTTTCAACTTTTTTTATTGGTTTAACCATTTTTTCAGTTTCTTTTTTTTCAATTTTTTTTGTTGGTTTAACCATTTTTTCTGCCTCAGATAAAACCTTACCATCTTTTGAAAAAATTTTACTAATTCTTATTAATGAATATTGTTGTCTGTGGCCATTTTTTCTTCTTGAATTTTGTCTTCTTCTTTTTTTAAAAATTAATATTGTTCTGTTTTTTCCATTTTCAATTAAATCAGCCTCAACTTTTGCGCCTTTAACTACTGGTGATCCAACTTCAATAGTTTTATCATTTCCGTAGGCTAAGATTTCTTTGAATTCTATTTTAGTTTCAGGTTTAGACTCCTCTAATCTTTCAACTTTAAGAATTTCTCCAGCTTTTACTTTGTACTGTTTTCCACCTGTTTGTATTATTGCGTATGACATTTTTTGATTTAATTTTATTAGCAGCAATATAGTTCGGGTCTTATTATAGTCAAGTCGAATAACTTAGAAATTATCCTTTAAATCTCTTAATTTTGAAAAGGTTTTTACATTTTTTGTTCTAAAAAAAATATTACACTCTAATTCCTCTTTAATAGTTGAAGGA
>Ga0209362_1000481_pt1 | contig 35505 bp, 24 predicted proteins | sample SaaInlV_165m_DNA_FD_184680 | JGI IMG/M metagenome (GOLD analysis project Ga0209362, IMG submission 184680) | Marine microbial communities from expanding oxygen minimum zones in the Saanich Inlet - Saanich Inlet SI037_S3LV_110m_DNA (SPAdes)... | ecosystem: Environmental > Aquatic > Marine >... | reverse complement strand
GAGGACGAATTGATTGCAGCGGCGAAAGAGGGTGGGCTCGACACCAATGATAAAGTGGCGAAGCAGGTGAAACGACGCTTCAAGGAACCTCCTCCCAGATTTGGAAATTCACGGGTAATGGATTTTTTCAGGGAGTTTTTTCACTACCCCTATGCGGTCGAAGTCTTCAAGGACAAGCCGGAGCGTGGTTATTACCTACCCAGGTTATTGGTACGTGATCTGGAACATCTCATCGTGTCGATTCTGGAAAAAGATCACCAGGTCTTGCGTGGACTCCTAACGACCGATCATTATTTTGTAGATATTGATTATAACAAGGAGATCGCTTATCAGCCTAGTTTTACCCAGCCGGGCAATGGAAACAATCCGGTAAGGTCCGATCCCGAGTATGCCACGATCTACGGCTTGCCCCGAGATTGGATTTGGACGGACGAGCAACCCGTTCGGATGCCCGCAGGTCAGCGCGCCGGGGTTCTGACTCATCCTGCATGGCTGGCGGCGTGGAGTGGAAATTTTGACAACCATCCCGTGCAGCGCGGCAAATGGATTCGCACCCATTTGCTCGGTGGAACGATTCCCGACGTACCGATTGACGTCGAGGCCATGGTTCCTGAGAACGAGCATCAACAATTCCGAGAACGAGTCGAGGAGGCGACCGGCAAGCAGGATTGCAGGCGTTGTCACAAGAAGATGGATCCGCTCGGGCTCCCCTTCGAGCAGTTCACTCACTACGGTCGCCATCAACGAACTGAATTGGGTCGCCCGATTGATCCTTCGGGAGCGATCACTTTCGTGGATGGTAAAATCAAAACCGGAGAGATTGCATCGCCCATCGAATTAATGAAACGGTTGGGGAATTCTGAACACGTCGAGCAGGTTTTTGTTCGTCATGCCTTCCGTTTTTTCATGGGCCGCAACGAAACCCTCGGTGATGCCCTGACCCTCCGAAATGCTCACTCTGCCTATCGCGAAAACAATGGTAGTTTCGAGGCTCTGGTTGTGTCCCTGCTTTCCTCGGATTCCTTTCTCCTCCGCTTTGCGGGTAACCCTGCAACCAACCTGCAAAACGTCAAACGAGAAGGCTGATCGTCCTGTTACCCGTACAACCTTAAACAGAGCCATGAACTTAAAAATAATCCCCCGACGTACTTTTTTTCGTGGAACTACCCTTGGTATCGGTGGCGCCTTTTTCGCACCCTTTCTTCGCCAACTCGAAGCGGAAACCGTATCATCGGTGGCAAAACCTGCGAGAATCCTCTTTTTCGTGCAGGGCAACGGCATGTATCCTGATCAAATTCAACCCCAGGGCATAGAACGCCCTTCCGAACCGATCCGGCTTGAAGACCGACGACTCGCAGGCCACAAGTTTGCCGAATCGGTGGCTCCGCTTGAGCCTTTCGCTGAACGCATGAGCTTTATCCACGGTCTGTCTGGTCGGGTGGCGCTGGGGAACCACGGATGCGGAATGGGGGCACTCGGCTGTTTCCCAAGCCCGAAGGACGCGTTTGCCGAAACGATCGACGCCGCTATGGCAAAAGCATTGCCCGGTATCTTTTTTCATACCGGACTGGGCGTTGAAACCCAGCCTGGAACGTCGATTATCTACAATGTTTCCGCCCGCAGCAAGGGTGTGCCACTGCCGACTCAATGCAGTCCGCTAGGTGCTCACAAATCTCTCTTCTCCATTAGTGGTGGTGCTTCGGAGCGCCAAAAATTCAACGCGAACACCCAACTGCTCGATTTTCTGGCCGACGACGTTAAAAGGATGCAAAAACGCCTCGACGCAACTGAAAGGGAAAAGCTGGATCATTACCTAAATGCTTTTCAATCGATGAGCGGTCGACAGGGTGCATTGGTTCAATTACAGGAGCGCATCAGCATGTCCGCCCCTGAGATCAACGAGCGTTTCGGTGTCAATGCCTTTGCCTTTGAGCGGATGGAAGCCCAGTTCGATATAGCTGCGGGGGCATTTATTGCCGGTCTCACCAACGTGATTACTCTTTCTTCCGGTGCGGGCAGAAATCAAGTTGGCGTATCCTTCGACGGCTCCGAGCTTGGTCTCGGGGCTGGTCCAATACCGGCTCACGAAGTCGGCCATCAGAAAACGATTCAGGAAACCCCTGCCGCCGAGTTACACGTCCGCACCCGCCGGCGTCATTGCGAAAAGCTGGCGGCCTTTGTACGGAAACTGGAATCGATACCCGAGGGCGATGGTAGTATGATGGACAATACCCTTATTGTTTATCTTTCTGATGCCGCGGATCAACATCACGCCAAGGCTTACGAATGGCCCATTATTGTAATCGGTGATCTGGGTGGTCGCCTAAAGACCGCAAACCGCTATTTGCGTTACCCTTGGCATGGGCAGAAAGGGCACCGCACGGTGGCAAACTTTTACAACACATTACTGCATTGCGTTGGAGATCGGCGGGAAAGGTTCGGGTTGCCGGATTTATCCCTGCAGGATCTCGATCAAGAAGGCCCTCTAGCAGAACTCTTGACATGAGCTTGCGTGTTCTTGCCCTTTCTTTCTTGGCCAGTTTTTTCTTGGTGGCAAGCTACGCGAATCATCGTGTCGCCCTCGTTGTGGGAAACAGCGAGTACGGTGGCCAAGATTCGATTCAAACCGTGAGAAACGATGCGTTAACGGTTGCCAAATTACTGAAGGACCGAGATTTCCTGGTCAAAAGCGCTCTGAATCAAAAGCGCGATGATCTGCGCATCGTTTTAAAATCTTTTATCGAGTCGACCCCGATCAATGGTACGGCTCTGATTTATTTCGGCGGACATTCCATGACCGTAAAGGATAACAACGGGGTGGAGCAGGCCCTCTTGCTCACAGTGGACGGTAACCGCAAAGCGATACTCCTCGATGATCTTCTCGAACAGGTGGCAGAAAGTTCCGCCGCCAAAAGCACGATCCTATTGATCGATAGCGGCCAAGGCGTTCCTCCTGGATATGATAAGCGTCGCGGTCCTGTCGGGCTGAACAAACCGGATGGCCTGCCCGAGGGCGTATCGCTTCATTTCGCGATGAATCCGAACACTTGGAGTGATCAGGGGGGGCTAATGGCCAAGAAGCTTGCCGAATCGAAAAACTCCCCATTGGAAGACTGGTTGAGAGAGGCGAGCCAATGGCGTCTTTCGACTTGTGAACCCGGAAGCATTTCACGACCCGCCTCTCATGCGATTGCCCCCCCGGAGAAATTGATTCGCGGTAAAAAGGCCGGAGACGAATGGGTTTCGCCTCATGGAACGGTTTTTTGTTGGTGCCCTGAAAACGGTGAGCAGTCGGGCTTTTGGGTTGGTAAATACGAAGCCCGCAGCTCTAAGTTTCCCGCCAAATCAAACCTGCCTGGTCGCAATCTGCCCGCTCATTCCCTCAAGCAGCGTGATTTGGCAAACCACCTGTCGGCCCTGACCGAAACCGAACAAAAAGCCGACCGTCTGCCACGAGGCTGGACCTATGCGCTCCCATCCCCGGCTCAATGGGAATATGCGGCGCGGGCCGGAACGAAAGGCGACCGCTACTTTTCAGGCAATCCCGCCTTGCATGCGAATTTTGCTGACCTTTCTCTTTTTGAAACCGGAAACGATCTTTATCAATACGCAGCTTCCACGTCCGAATTAAACGACGGATTCACCGGGCTTGCTCCAGTCGGTAGCTTTGCCCCAAATCCCTGGGGACTGTTTGACGTGTTCGGAAATGTATGGGAGCAGACCAATACGGGTGAAATGCGCGGAGGGTCCTGGGTCAGCCCTCAAGAGTATCTTAAAGTCGGGATCGGGAAAATTCCTCCAAGCTACCGCCAAAAGCCAGGCCAAGCTCATCATTTCCCCTACGCTTCGGAATTCTTTGGGTTTCGACTCGTAATCCGCGAGGGGTAACAACCGAACCATTTCTTCAAGTGAATGAAAACCATCACGCATCGCACTAACCTGATTTTAATTTTTCCATTTCTGGCTTCAATCTTGAACGCAGCCAAGGCCCCGAATTTCGTTTTGGTTTACATGGATGACCTCGGTTGGGCCGAGACTTCCGTTCCGATGATCAAGGGGCGGGAAGATACGAGCAGTGATTTCAATCAGACCCCCAACTTGGAAAGACTGGCCCGTGAAGGAATGGTCTTGTCGGCTTGCTATTCCCCTTCCGCCCTTTGCGCGCCATCCCGCAACAGCCTCCTTCACGGCATGACCCCAAGCCGTCTGCGTTACACCGTACTTTCAGCGGTGGAAGCGAAGAAAGAGTATCTTGGACAAATCACCATCCCTCAGGCTTTGAAAAAAGCCAACGCCAACTACGTCACCGCCCACTTCGGTAAATGGCACAACGAGAGCATCAAGCCGACCGCAGCCGGGTACGACGTAACCGACGGTCCGAACGGAAACGGTCCGGGTGACTTTGATGATGATCGAAAGACCCACCTTCCCGAGGAGGATCCGAAGCGTATCTTTTCCCTCACCGAAAAAAGCGTCGACTTCATGAAGGAACAGGTCAAGGCGGACAAACCCTTTTATTTGCAGCTTTCCCATTACGCGATGCACATTTGGCACGATTCGCTCAAAGAAACCCGTGAGAAATACCGAAGCCTGTCCAAAGGTCGGAAATATCAAAAAAAGGACGACCTGCCCGAGGAGGAGATGCCCATCGCGATGTACAACCACGGGTGGATCATCAATTACGCGGCCATGCTGGACGACGTCGACCGGGCTTTCGGAACTTTGCTGGACGCGATCGAGGAAATAGGCATCAAGGGAAATACCTACGTCGTCTTCACCTCCGACAACGGAGGAGGTTTTCGCGGAAACAACCCACTTATGGCGGGCAAGGGGAGCCTGTACGAGGGTGGAATTCGCATGCCGACCTTCGTTCGTGGTCCAGGTATCAAGCATGGAACTTATTGCAAGGTTCCGGTGGTGCAGTGGGATTTCCTGCAAACCTTTTACGACCTGGGGGGTGGGCGGGAACCGCTACCCGCCGATTTGGATGGCGGAAGTTTACGGGACGTTTTTGAAAAAGGGAACAAGGGCCGGGTAAAGCGCAATACCAAGGAATTGATCTTCCATTTCCCCTGGCACACCGGAATGGCCGAATCCGTAATCCGTTCCGGCAAATATAAGTTGCGAAAGGACTTGGATTCTTTGGAAATGGAACTGTTCGACTTAAGCAAGGACATAGGAGAGTTGACCGACTTGTCGGGGGAAATGCCTGAGTTGGTCCGTAAGCTGGACCGCAAGCGTTCCGCCTACTTGGATTCGGTGAACGCCGAGACCGTGACTTTGACGAGGCGTAATTACGTCGAGCTCTTGAAAGGCGGATGGATTGAAAACGGTAAGAATCGTCTTGCCAAACTGAAGGCCGAACTTTCCGCTGACCCTGATAACCAGCAAAAAGCTTTTCAAGTCGGAGTTTCTCAAAACCACGTCGATTTTCAAGACCGCCAACTCGAGCGCTCCACCCGTTTGATCAAAATGCATGAACAACGCGGAACGGCGGACAAAAACTAATAATTAAAACTACAAATCATGATAACGCTCTCACCTCGATTCTAACAGTTCAACTCGTTTAGATACAATTCAACCGTAAGAAAATCAATGACATGAAAGAAAACACGGGAGGGGTAACATCCAAATCGACCTTGGATCAATTCAGACCGATTATGAAGAAAATTTCCCTCGTGCTACTGTTACCAATTTTTCTTTCTTTGCTGGGTTTTCTTTGGCTTATCGAGGGCATGGACGTCTCGGAGCAGCAATCCCTTGAAGAAGGTGAAGACAGCTTTGTCTCAATGCCTGCTGAAGAGGTGGACAAGGCCAATGAGGGCAAGTTGTTGCATGTAACCGGGATGGCAAAATCCAATGAAACACTTGTTGATCCTCGATTTAAAGCAGTTTCGGCAAGCAATAGCCTGAGGTTGGAACGTCGGGCTCAAATGTATCAGTGGTCGGAGACAATGCGAAAAAAAGAAGTGCCCTACGGGAGTGACGTAAATGGAGCCACAAGGTATAAAACGGTCGTTTACTACACGCACAACAAAATATGGAGCAGCAAACTGATAGATTCGTCTACATTTCATCGTAGTGGACGTGGACTGGAAAATCCAAAGAGTATGCCCGTGGAAGGCTTGGTGATCTATGCGGATGCACCCAAACTGGGGGCCTACGGAGTTTCCGAAAGCCTTATAGACAAGATGGGGAACGAGCAAACGATTGTTCCAAAGGACACCGTGGGGTTGGAGGGGGCTCGGATTCTTGACACCAACGGGGAGGGATTTGCACTCGCCCGGCTTATGGACAGTAGACTAGAGCCTGGATTGTACCATGGATCCAGTCCCTTCTACGGGATCAAGGCCTCTGCCCCCGCTGAAATCGGGGATTTACGCATATCATTCCACGCTCAAATGCCACATGAGGCAACGATTATTGCCCAGCAGACCGGTGATACTTTAACAGCCTTCACCACTTCCAATGGCGAAACCATTGAAATGGTGGAAAGCGGGCTGGTGAAGGCAGAGAAGATGTTTGGGAATGCACGTTTTTTCAAATCATCAAGGACTTGGTTTTTCCGATGCTTAATTGGGCTTATTTTGTTCATTATCGTCTTTATTAAATTCTGGCTGTTTCCCGAATTTATTGAAGTCATTCCATTGCTGGGTGATCTCAAAAGGTGCGGAGCCGTACTCTTTTCCCTGGTGGTAACTTTTGGCGCCACTTCAGCAGTAGCCGGAGCCACGTGGTTTTCTTATCGCCCCTTCAGTGTTTTGCCATTTTTGTTGTGCACAATAACAATGGTGGTTCTTCCCGGGATTATAAATAAACTCCGCCCAAGGAGTTAGCTGGTAGCCCCGTCTCCAGCGTACCACCCATTTGATCAAAATACATGAACAACGCCGAACGGGGGACAAAAACTAACAACAACCAAAGTTAAATAATCATGAGAACATCCGCACGCAGATTTAAAATTTATTCGATAGCGCTTCTTGCCTTGGCAGGAGTTCTTCACGCTGGGAAAAAGCCCGAAGAACAAAAAGGATACGACAAGAGCAAGGACGTCGGACTGAAAGCGCCCAAGGGGGCAGAGGTCCTCTTTGACGGGACCATGGAATCAGTCCGGAAGAATTGGGTAATGTGGCCAAAGAAGGATATGGAGATCACCTGGAAGATAATGGATAACCCAAATGGCAAGGGAAAGACTCTGATGACGGATGGGGGGAAAAGGTGGGGCACGCACGACTTGGTGACCAAGAAAAAATACACCGATTACGAAGGTCACGTGGATTTTGTAATGATGGGAGCCCGTGGGGATGGAAGGCCGGACGGGTATTCCAACAGCGGGGTCTACATGCAGAACCGTTATGAAATTCAAATTGAGTCTCCCAAGGGAAAAAACATCCAGGATCCGTATAATTGGAAAATCGGGGGACATGGGATCGCGGCTTTCTGCATGGATCGCGTGCCTGACCGCAACGCCTGGAGACCCAATGGGCAATGGCATGCTTTTCACTTCATAATCAAGGATGCGAAATGGGACGGGGATAAAAAAGTCGAGAATGCCCGGGCCTCGGTTTGGTGGAACGGAATCAAGGTACACGACAACGCGGAGATCAAACACGCCAACGGCGGGATCAAGGTTACTTCCGCCCCCGGCGGCCTCAAACTTCAGGAGCATGGCCAGGACGTGCGCTTCAAGAACGTTTGGATGATAGATCAATCCAAGTAGTATTCTCAGCTGTCTCTTTGCCTGTAACCATGAATCACAAAAATATTCTTTTTTTGCTTTTCCTCACCTTGGGGCATCAGATTTTGGCGGAGGCCCCTCCGAATTTCATCATCCTTTATGCGGATGATCTCGGATATGCCGACACCTCCGTTCAGATGATGGATGACGAGCCCTCTACGAAACACGATTTCATCCGCACTCCGGGAGTCGAGAGGTTGGCCGAAATCGGAGCACGCTTTACGGCAGCCTACGCTCCCTCGCCCACCTGTACGGCATCGCGCATTAGTATACAGCATGGCCAATCGACAGCCCGTATCCAGTACCGGAACGTATTCGACGTTCTATCAGCAGTGCAGCGCCCGGATGGGTACGAAGCGGAGGTGACCATGGCGGAGATGCTCAAGGATTCCGGTAGAAATTACGTGACCGCTCATTTTGGCAAGGGATGCAGTGCCATGGGCCGGTTCGACGATGCTGGCTATGATATTACCGATGAAAATCCGGGTGAAGCCGGAGGCAATGGAAACGGACATGGTTCCTATTGGGATCCGATCAAGGATAAGACTCCGTTCCCTCCCGGTAACCCGAAACGGATGTATTCCCTCATGAAGGATTCCGCTGTTTTCGTCAAGAAGCACGCAGGGAAACAACCTTTTTTCATGATGGTTTCCCATTACGCTCCCCACATTCCTCACCTCTGTACGAAGGAAACTTTCGAGCGAACCAAGAAGCGTTGGGTTGAGATGGGCAGGGATACCGAAGGGATAGAAAAGGAGAGGTCTTCCGTCCATAGGGACATTACCTATGCGGGGATGGTCGAGGAAATGGACATGACCTTGGTCGCTATTCTCGACGCCCTGGAAGCCAAGGGCCAACTTGAAAACACCTATGTTATTTTCACTTCCGATAACGGAGGTGGACATTCCGAGCGTCGCGAGGTGGATGGGGAGAACCGCCGGTTTAACGGCCCGCTTCAAGAAGGGAAGCGTTCCATTTACGAAGGAGGAATCCGCGTTCCGACCGTCATCTCAGGCCCAGGCATCAAGGCCGGTTCACAATGCGACGTGCCCATCGTGCAGTGGGACTTTCTTTCCACCTTTCATGACTTGAGCGGTAGCAAAGGCACTATGCCGCCGAATGTGGATGGGGGAAGCTTGCGCCAGGTTTTCGAGAAGGGTAACAAGGGAAAGGTCAAGCGGGTCGCCCCGGGGATCATTCACCACTATACCTGTCATTACCATCCCCCGATCAGTTCAATTATCATGGGCGACTACAAACTTATGCGACATTTGAACTCCGGAGAGTTAAAGCTTTTTAATCTCAAGACCGATTATCGCGAGGAAAACAACCTTGCCTCCAAAATGCCGGAGAAGGTCGCTGCCATGGATTCGAGTCGACGCAATTACGTCGAGAATGTCGATGGCGGAACTGCCGAGCAGGTTCGTGAAGCCCTATACAAAACTATGGATAAATTCAGCCGCCAGTCTAAAGAAGGATTCCGCAAAAAAGTGGCCCAACTGAAGAAAGAAAACCCCAGCGATCCCGACGAGCAAATAGCATCCTTGCTTAAGGACCTGAACAAGAAACTTATCAAGAATGAACTCAACAGCGAGAAAACCCGCCTTCATGTTAGGAATCATTCGTGGCGAGAAGGCGCACCCAAAAAGGATGCTGAGAAAAATGTCGAAGCCAAATGGGTGGATCTCACGCTTGAAACCGTCCTAGAGGAAAAGCCATGAAACTTTTGAAGCTCACACTTTTGTTAATTGTGGCCACCGTGCCGCTCGCCGGCGCAACGCCTAATTTCATCATCATCTATGCCGACGATCTGGGCTACACCCAGACCAGCGTGCCGATGATGAAGGACCGTCCGGAACTCGGACACTCCTTGCATCATACTCCCCACTTGGAGAGACTTGCTGCCAGGGGCATGCGCTTTTCCAATGCCTACTGTCCTTCGCCGGTTTGCACATCTTCGCGGGCAAGCATACAATTTGGAATGACCACTGCACGGGTCGGTTGTGTTTCCATTCACGATGTGGTGATGAACAAAAGAAAGGTTGATTTTAAAAAGAACCTTTCCTTGGCCGAAATGCTCACTCAATCGAGGAAGGGTTATCACTCCGGATTTTTCGGGAAGGGCTGCACTCCCCTTGGTTGGTTCAAGGATCATGGCTACGATGAGACGGATTTCATTCACAAACACCCCAATGGCAATGGTCACGGTGACTGGTGGGAGCCTGCTGAAAAGACTCCTATTCCGGTTGACGATCCGAAGCGTCTTTTTAGCTTGGCGAGAAATTCGATTGGCTATCTTGAAAGACGCGCTTCGGACAAAAAACCTTTCTTTCTTACGATTTCTCATTACGCGTTGCATGTGCGGAACATGTCCCTCAAAAGCACCCGTCGCAAATACTTGGACTTGGTCGCGGAAAGGGAGGGCATTGCGGATGAAATTCCCGACATCTCCAAGTTTGATGACAATGCCGATGAGATGCCCGTAAAACTTAGAAGCCATTGGGAACGGGCCAACTATGCCGCAATGATGGAAAATATGGATACCTCTATCGGGATGGTTCTCGATAAACTTAAGGAATTGAGCTTGGAAGAAAAGACCTATGTTATTTTTTCATCCGACAATGGAGGAGGCTCTAGTAACAAACCGCTTCAAGGGGGAAAAGCAAAAATGTGGGAGGGCGGTATTCGGGTTCCGATGATTGTGGCCGGGCCCGGTATTCCCGCCAATTCCCAGTGTGACGTTCCGGTTGCTCAATGGGATTTCCTTCCAACAATGCACAAATTGGCGGGTAGTGAGGCTCCGCTTCCCAAGGATCTTGACGGCGTAAGCCTGCGTTCTGTCCTGAAGAAGGGAAATGAGGGAAAACTTCCCAAGCGGGACACCGGGCTGGTCTTTCACTTTCCCGCCCACTACACCATTCCAATCACTTCCTACCGGGATGGAGATTACAAACTGATGCGCCACTTGAACACGGGAGAAATCAAATTGTTCGACGTGGCCAAGGACATGGGTGAAACCAAGGACTTGTCAAAGAGCATGCCGGAGAAAAAAGCAGCCATGGTACGCAAATTGGATGCCTACTTGAAGAAGGTCGGAGCCTGGACCATGGAGGAAGTGTACAAAACTCGTCTAGAGGAATTGGAAAAATGGATAGGAGAGAAGAAACAACAGATTTCGGATTGTGAGGCAAAGCTGAAGAAGAACCCCAATGACCGCGATTCCCTTTCTAAACTGAAAAAAGCAGAGATGTCTTTGTCCAAGTTCCAAGAGACTTTGAGCCGAGTGAAGGAAAACCAAAATTCGAAGAGATGGTTGTAGAGCAGGCGAGTATAAATTGTTAATTAGGTTTTAAACTGAATACTGAAATCGACTGGCATTAGTGAATGCCAGTCGATAGTTTGCAAATCAATGGATGACGATGAAATTGATCGATTTATTAAGTCCACCACCCAAGCCTCCCGTACTTGTAATCAAGAGGCTGTGCAAACTTTGTGGAGCGGATACGGTAATATAAACCGTATTGAATTGGTGGGTGCCCAATTTCCAAGTGTCATCATCAAATATGTACAACCCGGTGAGGGAGACCATCCCCGCGGGTGGAATACTGATTTGTCTCATGAAAGGAAGCTTAAGTCGTATCGAGTCGAAACCCAGTGGTACGACCGGCAAAGAAATAGACCATCCCCAATCCTTGCGAGAATACCTAAATGTATCGGTTTGAAGAGTGAAGGGGATGAAACCTTACTAGTATTGGAGGACCTCGATGTGTCCGGGTTTGCTGGTCGGAGAAGTTCGGTCAACCAGATCGAATGGCAGTCTTGCGTCCGCTGGTTGGCCGCTTTTCATGCCGAGCATTTGGGGCTGGCAAGCGAAGGCCTTTGGGAAAGTGGAACCTATTGGCATCTCGAAACTCGCCCCGACGAACTTGAAAAATTGGATGACCTGCCCTTGAAGAAGGCGGCTTCGGCGATCGATGCCAAGCTCAAAGCATCGGCCTTTCAAACCTTGGTTCATGGGGACGCCAAGCTGGCCAACTTTTGTTTCAGTTCCGACGGATCGGAAGTGGCGGCGGTTGACTTTCAATATGTTGGAGGCGGTTGCGGAATGAAGGATTTGGCTTACTTCGTCGGGAGTTGTTTCAGGGATGAGGAAGCCGAGAGGCGGGAGAGCGAGGTCCTTGACTTCTACTTCCGAGAACTTGAGGTCTTCGTCGAATGGACTGGGATCAAGATTCGTTCCCCTGACCTAGAGGCGGATTGGAGGCCCTTGTACCGGGTGGCTTGGGCCGACTTTCATCGATTTATGAAAGGCTGGAGCCCCGGTCACTGGAAGCTCAGCGACTATAGCGAACGGGTCACCCGGGAAGTGATCGAATCCTTGCAGGAGGAAAGGGTCTGATGAACCTGAAGGCATTGACCAAGCAAGCGGTTCAAGCCGCCGTCGAGGCCGGTGAGCTCATTCGTTCCTATCAGGATAGTGAAGTTGAAGTTCTCCACAAAGAGGGCGGGGACACCTATGCGTCGCAAGTCGTGACCGAGACCGACCGCAAAGCACAAGATGTCATTTTGCATATTCTCGGCCCGTCTTGCGAAGAGTTCGATCTCGCGGTGCTTACGGAGGAGAACGAGGATGACGGTAGTCGTTTCGAAAAGAAATTCTTTTGGTGCATCGACCCGATGGACGGGACTTTGCCGTTTATTCGCAAGGAACCGGGTTATTCCGTTTCCATCGCATTGGTGGCGAGAGACGGGTCGCCCCAAATCGGGGTGGTTTACGATCCGGTTTACGACGTTCTTTGGCAGGCGACGAAAGGGCAGGGCGTTCGCCGAAACGGCGAGCCTTGGACTTTGGATGCATCGTCGAAAGAACTGACCTTCACCTACGACCGCAGTTTTACGGACCGTCCGGAGCGTGACCGGGTATTGCAGGAACTCGCGGACTATGCCCAATCACTTGGCTTGAAGAAACTGGTGGCTGCCCAGTTCGGAGGAGCGGTGATCAATGCCTGCCATGCATTGGAGGCAGCACCGGGTTGTCATTTCAAGTTTGCCAAACCGCAGGAGGGTGGGGGAAGTCTCTGGGATTATGCTGCCACTGCCTGCTTGTTCGAAGAAGCAGGCGCCGTGGTAAGCGATGTGCATGGCGAGCTTCTCGATCTTAACCGTTCGGATTCCACTTTCATGAATCACCGCGGAGCCGTCTATGCCACGGATCAAGACTTGGCCGAGCGAATTAGGAAAATTTTATCCTCATTCGAATAGTTTAAGCATTTCAAAAGCAGCCTTACGCTATGCTTATCGCTTGCAAGGAATGCGTGAAACTTGAAGGATGAAGCTATACCTAATATGAAAAACTTCACCCCCTTTGCTTTCTGCACAAGCTTCCTGCTGGCGTTTCTTTCCCTCGGTGCCAAGCGGCCGAACATTCTCTACCTCTACGTTGATGACATGGGGTGGGGGTCCATTGGTCCGAATGGTCAGGCCGAACGGAAGGCACTTGGCAAGCCCTATGTACTGACTCCCAACCTGGACCGCCTGGCGGCTGCCGGAGTCAACTTTCGCAGGGGGTACGGGTGTACGGTTTGTTCACCCGCCCGTTCGTCCCAGCAGACCGGCTTTCACCAAGGCTATACCTTTGCCGACCGCAACGATCCTGACAACGCCAAGAAGGCGATCCGGACGGAGGACCTGACCATGGGAGACGTTTTGTCCAAGGCGGGATACGCTACGGGCTATTGGGGTAAATGGGGGTACGGGGGTTCCAAGGACATGCAAAACCCGACGCTGGACAATATCCAGACCCTCCCGACTTCTCACGGTTATCAATTCGTGGTGGCCGAGTTGCATCACGTGCGGGCCCATACCTTCTTCCAACCCACCCTCTGGAATTCGCCGGCCAAACCCGGAGCGAAAGCCGGTTTGGAATTAAGACCTAATAGCATGTCGAAGTATGCGAACAACAAGACATACTCGAATTATCCGGCCTCGCAGAATCATCCGGATTATCCGACGGTTGCCTATTGCGATGACGTCTATGCCTTTGCCGCCTTGGATTTCGTGCGTAAGCAGGCACTTGAATACGATCAATCCGGCAAACCGTTCTTCGGCTTGTTCGCCGCTCAGATTCCCCATGCTCCTTTCAAGGAAGTCCAAAGGCTTCCCAATTGGGATCAGGCTTACAAGGACAAGCCCTACTTTTCAAAACTGTCCGCTCAGTCCAAGCAATGGTGCGCCATGGTCACCCGGATCGATGCTCACTTCGGCAACTTGATCGACGCCTTGGAGGATCCGAATGCAGACGGTGACAAATCCGATTCGGTTGCCCATGACACCCTGGTTGTCTTTCAATCCGATAACGGGGGACCAAGAGGGAGCAACCGGGACGAGTTGAATGCAAATGGTGGCTTGCAGGGTTCCAAGGGAAGCATTTACGAAGGAGGCATTCGCGTTCCGACCATCATGCGTTGGCCGGCCAAGATCACGGCGGATTCCAAATTGAAACTTGGATCCAGCACGGACCTGATAGTCGATTGCTCGGATATGTTGCCCACTTTCTGCGAATTGGCCGGCACCCCCGTTCCCTTGGGGTTGAGCGGCGTTTCTTTGGCCCCGACGTTGACGGGCAAGGGAGAGCAACGGGTTCGTAATTTTCTGATTCACGAGGCGGGTGGCCAAGCGTCTATTATCCGTGGTCGCTACAAGCTGATTTGTTCTCGTGGAAACGCCAAGGCTGCCAAGCCGGGTTCCAAGAGCAAGAAGCGGCCCAAGAAATCGGCAAGCGGAAAGAATACGGGAAACGTTCAACTCTACGATCTGCAGACCGACCCGGCTGAGAAAAACAACATTGCTTCCGTACAGTCACAATTGGTGAAGGAACTGAATGCGTTGCTTACCGGGGAGCGCGTCGATGAAGCAGCGGGCTTTGCCAACACCTATCACTCATGGAAGGGAGCCAAGGATGGTGCGATCGGACAGGCTTCCAACTGGAGCGATTACGTCTATCAAAACGCTGGCGAAATTTATATGCAGGAGAACGGATCCCCTCAATCCCATTGGTGCGCCAAGATTGATCGGGGTTCGGCACTCGCGGACAAGGATACGGAATTTCTCGGCCTTGAACTCAGCGCTCGTCTGACGGTGAAGTCCGGGGCAACGGTGCATGCCCGAAACGAATTGCGAGTCGAGCCAAAAGGTCGATTGGTTTTGCAGGGCGGCACGGTCGAATCCTTGAGGTGGGTGGACGTCCAGTCCGGCGGAACCCTTGCGGGGCACGGGACCGTGAAGGCCGATCTTTTTTGCAAGGGTACCTTGGCCTTGAACTTGGACAAGCCCTTGGTCGTGGATGGCGCCGTCAAGCTCTCCGGCCAACTAAGCATCGTCGATGCGGTCAAAGTGAAGCGCGGTCAAAGCGTAACCGCCCTCAAGGCAAAATCAATCTCCGGACGTTTTGAGAATGACAAGGTATCGCTTGCTGGCAAAAGCTACTCCATTGCTTACACCGCGACCTCGGTCAGCGTTACGGCCAACTAACCGTTTCTCGAAAGCAAACGACCCAAATCATGAACTCGCTACAGCTATGAATTTTCATTCTTCACCCATGTCGCTGTTGTTCATCTTGGGTCTCTTCATGAACAGTGTATTTGCCGAGACCTCGACCAAGCTTGAGTTCAAAACCTACTCGGGTTATTTTGTTTCCAATAAATTCGACCCGGATGCACCCTCTTCCTTCGTGGCCTTGGATAACCAAAAGCAATTCGACCAAGTCTTTGGCGTCGCTTTCGTAATCGGGGACAAATCACCCCGTCTCGCTCCCGATGCCCTTAAGACCGAGTTGGTCTTGTCTGCCATCAGGCGGGGTAAGGCCTTTTGTACCTACCGGGTCTCCTCCGTGACCGAAAAGGAAGGAGTGGTATGTTTGCGGTTTCAAACGACGAGCAAGAAAAGCGACTCGGCCAGTTTCGCTTGCCCTTTGATTATCTCGATACCCAAGGGGAAATACCAGACGGTCGAGTTCCACGAAAACGGCAAACTGGTCAATCGTCTGGCAATCGGTAAAAATTAACTTTAACAACCCCAAAGCAACCTACTCCCCGACAACTACTATGAAAAAATTGATCCTTCTTCCTTTCTTTCTCTTTCTTTTTGTCCTTGGTTGTGGAATGCCCAGCAGCGGTACCCATACGATTGAAAGGGATTCGGATTGGTTCGAAAATGATTACAACGGCCGTAAAGTCGGATGCCGAAATTGGGTTGTCACCGTAGACGGGAAGCAAATACCCATTGAGAAAAAGAAATCGGTCATCAAGATTGAGGTCAGTGCATCCGATGAAATCGACGTCTGGGTCAACGGAGAAAAAGTCCATGACGAATGACCCCGCCAATCTTTATCCGAAAACAACCCAAACACCACGATACCATCCTTATGAAACACAAGAACCTTCTTTCTTTTCTGGCTCTGATCGTTTTCTTTTTCGCCTCGGGATCGCTCCATGCGACCAAGCCCAACTTCATCATCATCTTTGCCGATGACCAAGGCTATGGCGACCTAAGTTGCTTTGGTTCCAAGACAATCGATACCCCGAACATCGACCGCATTGCCAAGGAAGGCCGGAAATTCACGAGTTTCATGGTTGCCTCACCGGTTTGCACGCCTTCCCGCGCCGCCTTGCTCACGGGGTGCTACCCCAAGCGCGTCGGCATGCACCAGCACGTATTGTTTCCCTCTTCGACCAAGGGCCTCAACCCCAAGGAACACACCATTGCCGATCATCTGAAAGGCCAGGGCTATGCCACCGCTTGTTTCGGCAAGTGGCATCTCGGTCACCATAAACAAGTACTGCCTACTTCCAACGGGTTCGATACCTACTTTGGTATTCCGTATTCAAACGACATGAACCATCCCGACAACAAAGGGAAACCGAAGGGTGGTTGGGCCGGAATGGATATCTTGTGGGACGACCCCGAATCCACACTTACCAAGTGGAAGACCCCCTTGTTCGAGGATGAAAAGATCGTCGAGCTTCCGGTTGATCAACGTACCATCACCCGGCGCTGCACCCAAAAGGCGATCGACTTCATCAAGGCCAACAAAGACAAGCCATTCTTCGTATACGTGCCCCATTCCATGCCGCACATTCCTCTCTACGTGCCTGATGAAATTCGCGACCCTGATCCGAAGAACGCCTATATCAACACCATCGAGCACATCGATTCCGAGGTCGGTCGCCTGCTCAAGACGTTGGATGAACTCAAGCTCGCCGAAAACACCTACGTCATCTACACCACCGATAACGGTCCTTGGCTGCAGTTTCGTCACCACGGAGGTTCTGCGGGACCTTTGCGCGAAGGAAAGGGAACGACTTTCGAGGGAGGTCAGCGTGTGCCTTGCGTGATGCGTGGACCAGGGATTCCAGCGGGGACGGTCTGCGACGAACTGACTGGGACGATCGACCTCCTTCCCACCATTGCCGCTCTGACTGGCAAGTCATTGCCGTCCAAGAACAAGATTGACGGGTTGGATCAGTCCGGGCTCTGGAAGGGAACCGTGAAGAAATCCCCTCGCAAGGAATTCCTGCATTACACTTCACGTGGTGACATCGAGGGCATCCGCAGCGGGAGCTGGAAGTTGCTCGTCAAAAAGCCTCGACGCAACAACGCCGTCAAGGCGCAACTCCACCTCTTCGACTTGGCCAAGGACATGGGCGAAAAGAACAATCTTGCGGAGTCCAATCCCGCAGTGGTCAAAGAACTGCAGGCCCGCATGAAGGCGCTTGACGCCGAGATTACCCAAAACGCCCGCTCGCCCTGGTTCAAGAAGTAATCATTTTACCCAAACCATCGATATGAAAAAGAAAGTTGGGTTGCTCTTGTCCTTTTGGCTCCTTTCTTCGTCTTTGTGGGCCAAGGATTTGCCCAAGGCGCTCCTCATTGGGGATTCCATTTCGATTGGCTACACCCCGCACGTCGTGGCTGCCCTGAAGGGGCAGGTCGAAGTCATACGTCATCGTGGCAATGCCCAGCACACTGGTACGGGCCTGAAGATGCTCGATCGCTGGGTCGGTAAAACGCAATGGGACGTTATTCATTTCAATTGGGGGTTGTGGGATCTTTGCTATCGTCATCCTCAATCCAAGTCGCAAGGCGGTCGGGACAAGGCTCGCGGAACGCTGACTACTTCCCTTGAGCAGTACGAGAAGAATTTGGACGAACTGGCCTCCCGCTTGAAGAAGACCAAGGCCAAACTAATCTGGGCCCATACTTCCACCGTCCCTGAAGGGGAGGCTGGGCGCAAGGTAGGCGACGACGACAAATACAATGAAGCCGCCGCCCGCGTGATGAAGAAGCATGGCATAGAGATAAACGACTTGAATACCTTGACCGATTCTTTTCCTGTGGAACTTTTCACTGCGCCCGGCAACGTACATTTCAAGACCGAGGGTTCCAAGGAACTTGGTCAAGCCGTTGCCGTGAAAATAGCCGAAGCTCTGGACCTTTAGAAATCCTCGGGTATGGACTTCCCTTGAGGGAAAATTCGTCAATGAGTCTTCAATCGGGTTGCCAAACGGTCTTCAAAACATAACTTTTTATTTAATGAAGATTTCAAGGAGTCACTTTTTATTCTTTAAGCCTCCTGAAAAAAAGTGGCCACTTCAAGTCTCCATATTTGACAATGATTCCAAATGCGGAAATAGTGAAGTTGTCAAGTAGTAGAAATTCTATATAATGTTTTCTTAAACGAGTCATGAAGTTATCACGCAGACAATTCATTTCAACTAGCGGGGCCACCCTTGTCTTGCCTTTTTTGCCATCTCTTTCGGGCGCATCTGCAAAAGCGCTCTTGCCGAACAAGAAACTTGTTATGATGTATATCCCGAACGGGATTCTGCGACGCTACTTTTTTCCGGGCGAGGAAGATGCGATTCTGCCTGGTTTCGTAGGTGGATTCAATGCCGACAAGTTTAAAAACGACAGGCGAATCCTGAATAAGCCGGGAATATATCCGTTGGAATTTACCTCGACTATGAAGCCGTTGTTGAAGCACAAGGACGACATCACCATGGTCACCGGTCTGGACCGAACTTTTAAGAATGGTCAGGATGTACATGCACAGGGAGCCTCCTGTTACCTGACGAGCGTTTCCCCGGAGCAGGCCGCGGAGAAGGGGATGAGGCATCCCAATGGACGCAGCCTGGATCAGGTCATAGGTGACAAGGTCGGGCACACCACCGTTTACAATACCTTGGAGATTAGCTGTAATGGATTCACGGCGGGCAAGGAGGATATATTCTTCGATAACATTTCCTGGTATGGACCGGGCAAGATCGCCCCTTCGATCAAGAATCCGCGCAAGCTGTACGACCGTCTTTTTATGGCGGATTCATACCGTAACCACGTTCAGGACGTGACCGACTTGATCTTGGCCGATACCAAGAGCATATCACGCAAGCTCGGCAACCAGGACAAGGACACTCTGGATGGGTTCGTTACCATGATCCGCGAGATAGAATTGCGGATCGAAAAACTCGAGAGGATGATTTCGGGAGCGGACGTCAACCAGCCGACCAATGAAATTTTGCCTCGTGGAGAATATATCAGGTTGCAAGCTGATCTTATGCTGGCCGCTTTGCAAATGGGCATCACCAACGTCAGTACCTTCATGATCGGTCCCGAGCGCTGGGACGCCTCGCTCATGTACGAAGGCGTTTTCTCCAAGCCCGTGCAACACCACAACATGACCCACAACCAGAAAAAGGAGGAAGTGGCCAAGGAGCTGCAGAAAATCGATATTTTTCACCTCGAGCAATTGTCTTATGTAATCACCCGCATGAAGGAGATCAAGGAATCGGATGGCACTTCCCTTTTCGAAAATTCGCTCCTCACTTACGGGGCGGGTTTGGGCGATGGGGCTACTCACCAGTTTTTCGACCTGCCCATGATCGTCGCAGGCAAGGGTCAAGAGCAAATCAAGCAAGGCCGCTTCATTAGGTGCAAGAGCGGAACCTTGAATTCCAACCTTTGGCTCACCTTGGCTAACCTGATGGGCTTGGAACTCGACAGCTTCGCCGACAGCAACGCAGTGATATCCGATTTGTGGACCTAGTCCATGCCTAGGTTTTTCCTTCCTTTTGTTTTGGTGGGGCTCTTGGTGCAGGGCCTTCCCCCCTGCCTTGGGGTCGAGGACTACGACTCCTTTCTCAAGCCTCTCTTCGAACAAAATTGCATCAAGTGCCATGGAGGCGAAAAGACCAAGGGCAAGGTAAACCTCAAGGAAATCAGAACCAAAGCGGATTTTCTGGCCAAGCCGGAATTGATCAAGGAATTGATCGAGGTGATCGATTTTGGCGATATGCCTCCGGAGGACGAGAAACCGCTTTCGGACGAGCAACGGGACAAAACCTTTCTGTTACTCAAGGATTTCATGCGGCAAGCGGTCGCAGGAACCAAACAGGAAAAGCCAAGGCTCAGCCGGCTTAACCGTTTTCAATACAACAATTCCCTCAGGGATTTGTTTGGGATCCGGACCGATGTTTTCGAGCTCTCCGAAAAGATGATGATTCGTCATAACAATTACCTATCCTCGGCAGATCAGAAAATCCCCGACCTCGTTAGGGCGTCCGCCAAGAACCGGGCCAAGGGATTTCGTGAAGTCAGGGCTTTCCCCAAGGATTTGCGGGCGGCTCATGGGTTCGACAACCAATCCGACCAACTGACCCTTTCTCCTCTTCTTCTCGATACCTTTCTCAAGCTAAGCGTTTCCATTTTGCAAAGCCCTGATTTCAATGATAAAACGGTAGGCATCTGGAATGAATTCTTTGCCGAGCCCGAGAATCCCGGGGACTTGGAAAAGGAAATCCGCGACCGCTTGAATCCTTTCCTCCGTCTGGCCTTTCGTTCTGCGGTGGAAAAAGAGGTCGAGAACAGGTACGTCCGCTATGCTCATGCCCAAGTGGAATCCGAGGAATCCTTCACGACGGGCATGAAAAAAGTCGCTTCCGCAATCCTGTCTTCCCCTTTGTTTCTTTTCCGCCATGAGACCGTGGTAAAGAACGATCCGTATGCCTTGGCTTCGAGCTTGTCCTATTCCTTGTGGGGTAGTTGTCCGGACACTGAGCTCTTGAAGGCCGCAGAAGAAGGCAAGCTGTCAAACCCCAAGGAATTGGCCCTAGTAGTGGACGGAATGCTTAAGGATCCCAAAATCGAGAGGTTTCTGGACAGTTTTCCGTCTCAGTGGATGCAATTGGAGAATGCATTGGCGGCTACGCCGGATCCCAAGCTCAACCGGTATTTCTCAATCGATAAGGAGTTTCCTGCCAGTTTATCCATGGTTCTCGAACCTTTGTTGTTGTTCGATGCCGTTTTTCTCGAAGACCGTCCCATTGCCGAGTTGATCAAGCCATCCTTTGCCTACCGGAACGAATTTCTCGAGACTTGGTACGGTGGAGAACTTAAACCGGGTGATGAAGATTTGAAAAAAGCCATCGCGGCTAACGAGAACAAGCAAAAGAAAATCATCGAGCTTGAGCAGGAGGTTGAAAACAGAGAAAATGAACTGGCTGCCTTGGTCGATCCGGTCCGCAAGAAGATTTTGGCCGAACGGGCCGTGGATCAGGATATTCTCGAACCCGTCGACCTCAGACCGGTCGCGGCCTGGGAATTCGATGGCGACCTGAAGAGCTCGGTTGGTTCCTTTCCTCTCAAAAGGCATGGAAAAGCTGAGTTCAGAGACGGGATGGTTGAGATTGGTCAGAATTCATACCTTCAAAGTCAGAATTTACCCTTCGACCTGCGGGCCAAAAGCCTCGAGGTTTGGTTCCTGCTCAAGAACCTCGATCAAAAGGGAGGAGGGGTGATGGGCATCCAGGGACCGGGCGATTTCTTCGATACCATCGTGATCGGAGAAAGAATGGCCAGGCATTGGATTTCCGGGAGCAACGGATTCAGCCGAACCAATGACTTTGCAGGATCCAAGCCCGAGGAGTCGGTCAACCAGATCATTCATCTCATCATGACTTACCAGCCCGACGGCATGATCACCCTTTACCGTAACGGTGAGCTATACGGCAAACCTTACAAGAAACCGCTCGCCACCTTTCCGAAGGGCAAGTCCTCGGTCATCTTTGGCCTGCGCCACCTGCCCAAGGGCGCAGGTAAGCACCTAACCGCAACCATAGACAAGGCCAGACTCTATGATCGGGCTCTGAACGTGAAAGAGATTGAGGAAGCGGCCCGGGGCAGCCAACTCTTCGTTTCCAACAAAGATCTTCTCGCTATCCTTTCACCGGAACAAAGAAAAGCCAAGGCTCAGTTGGAAAAGAAGCTCAAGGATTCGATGAATGCTTTGAGGAAAGCTCCCAAGTCCATTGATCCGAACAAGCTGAAGGGGGAGGCTCAAAAACAATTCGACAATGATATGAGAAGAAGATTGCGTTCCGAGAGTTTCAAAAGGGTGGCCTTGACCGACCCGAGGTATGGGGGAATCATCACCAATGCTGCCATGTTGAGCATGACTTCGGGCCCCAAGCGGTCACATCCCATTGCCCGGGGAGCTTGGATTATCGAAGTTATTCTCAACGATCCCCCTCCGCCTCCTCCCAATGACGTTCCGCCCCTCAAGGACGATGGAAATTCAAAGAACATGACCATCCGCGAACAATTTGCCAAGCACCGGGAGCATGCCGATTGCGCCGGTTGTCACTCCAAGCTCGATCCACTCGGATTCGCCATGGAGAATTTTGACCTGACCGGCCGCTGGCGTGAAAAGTACCGCAATGGCCGGGAAGTTGACTCAAGCGGTAAACTCATGAGGAAGCACACTTATGGCGGAGCAATCGACTTCAAGGATTCGCTTCTCAAGGAGAAGGACCGTTATGCCAAGGCTTTCGTTGGTCATCTTCTCCGCTACCTCACTTCAAAAGAACTCCAACCAGGGGATAGCCTTGAGATCGAGAGGATCGCGAAGAAGGCAAAACTGCATGACTACCGCATGAAGTCACTTATTCGGGAAGTCATTCTCAGTGACGCTTTTGTCAAAGCGAAATGAAGGTTCCGTTTTTTCTTTCTTCTATCCTCTAATTGCCGACTTATGAAGAATCTGCTATTTTTTGCCATCCTTGTCATCTTTCCTTTCTTCTATGCGCTTGGTGCGAGTACACCCAACATTGTCCTGATCTTGGCCGACGATATGGGCCCTGGTGAGCCCAGTCACGCAGGGGGAATTATACCCACCCCCACTTTGGACCGTATGGCCAAGGAAGGTATGCGATTCACCGATGCCCATACCACATCTGCGGTTTGCACCCCGACGCGCTACGGTATCCTTACCGGTCGTTACAATTGGCGCAGCAGGCTAAAGAGAGGGGTGCTGTTCAATGCCACCGACAAGGCCTTGATGGATCCCGAGCGTCTCAATCTCCCCAACTTTCTCCAAAAGGCTGGCTACCACACCGGTTGCGTGGGAAAGTGGCATCTCGGAGCCGACTTCGAGCGGGTCCCGAAAAACGCGAAACCCGACAAGAGCAAGCGAGGCGCCTCTTGGCAGGTTGACTATTCAAAGCCTTTTAAGAACGGCCCCGTGGACATTGGTTTCGACGAAGCCTTCTTCATTCTGTCTTCACTCGACATGGCGCCTTACCTATACCTTCGGAACAACAAAGCGATTTCCTTGCCTTCGGTGAACAAGGGGTTTCCGCACAACGAGTACAACAAGTACCAGCGCATCGGAGCCGCCGCGGCTGACTTCGAGGCCAGCGACTGCTTGGCCGACTGGGCATCCGAGTCGCGGGACTACGTCAAGCGCCGAGCCAAAGACAAAAAGAAGATGCCGTTCTTTCTCTACCTGCCTCTGACCTCCCCGCACACCCCGATCACTCCTGGGGCAAAGTTTAAGGGCAAGTATCCTCAGTACAGTTGGTACGCCGATTTCATGGCGGAGACCGACTGGGTTGTCGGCCAGGTGCTGAAGCAACTCAAGGAGTCGGGACTCGACGACGAGACCATGGTGATCTTTACCTCCGACAACGGCTTCGCCCCTTACGTCAAGATTCCCAAGATGATCGATGCGGGGTATCGACCCTCCGGTTCCTTTCGCGGGGCCAAGGCGACCATCTACGAAGGGGGCCATCGCGTACCCTTCTTGGTGCGTTGGCCGGGCAAAGTGAAGGCCGGTTCCGTCAACTCAACGACGATTTGCACCACCGATTTCTTCGCTACCTTCGCCGACTTGCTGGGCAAGGAAAAAGAGATTCCCGACAACGCGGCGGAGGACTCGTTCTCTTTTTTGTCTTGCCTGAATGGAGCTCAGGAACCGATTCGACCCTTCACCATTCATCATTCCATCTCTGGGGTTTTTGCAATCCGCAAGGGCGACTGGAAGTTGATTCTGAACAAAGGGGCCGGGGGAGGGTGGGCTGGATCTTGGGAAACCACGAAGACCACTGCCAAGTTCGTTCAATTGTACGACATGAAGGTAGACCCCGGAGAAACCAAGAATTTGGAGGAAGCTCACCCTGAGATCGTGAAAGAATTAGTCGATGATCTCGCCAGGGCCTTTCACGATGGGCGTACCTCGCAGGGAAAAACGCAAAGCAACGATGGGTGGCCCTTTCGCGATAATGGGATTCTTGCAAAGTTCCCCCAACTTAAGGAGAAGTGAGGTCTATCTTTTGCATATTCTTTTTCCCCGCTTTCTTGCTTGGGGGAGTTTTCGAGGACCAAGTCGTCCCCATTCTTGAGAGATCCTGCCTGAAGTGTCATGGAGGGGATAAGACCAAGGGGAAAGTAGACTTTTCGGAGATTCTCACTGAAGTTGATGCAGGGGATCATCTTGACCTCTGGGAGACGGTCCTCGAAGTTGTTGAACTGGGAGAGATGCCACCCGAGGATGAAAAACTTCTCTCTTCCGAAGAAAAGAAGAAAATTCGTGGCTGGCACGAGGAATTCATCAAGCTGCCGGTCGAGATTGCGATACCTGTATTTCGTCCCCGCAGGCTGTCTGCAAACGAATACAAAAATACGCTTCGTTCTCTTTTCGGATTTGACCTAGAGGTTGGCATTGCGAGGGCCGAGCAAACGGAATCCGGCGAGAAATCATTGGTGCTGAAAATTCTACCACCTGATCCCCCTGGGAAAAGTGGTTACTTCAATGACACTTACTCTACACCTTTGTCTTCTTCGCTGCTAGAGAACTACACTTACTTGGCAGGGGTTTCCCTGGATCGTCTCTTTTCAAAGAAGGGGAAGGAGTCCTTGTCTCGGATGATCGGGCAAAACGGGGACTGGGATGGAAAGATCACTCCTTCGCTGGCTGAGGAAATCGTTCGCTCCTTTCTGCCCCGGATTCTCCGGCGGACTGTTCCCGACGAAAGAATCAAAGCGGTTCTCGACCCGCTCAAGGGCAAGCAGGGCAAAGAGCTGGTCTCGGTCCTCATGTTCGAACTCAAGACGTTTTTGATCTCCCCGGAATTTCTCTACCGTGGATTTCTTGCCAAGCCCTCCGGAAAAAAAGGCAGGCAGGCAGTCGATCCTTTCGAGCTGGCCGAGCGCTTATCCTATTTTCTGTGGGAGGACATGCCGGACGACGAACTGTTCCAGTCAGCCCGAAATGGAGATTTGCAGGATAAAGCGGAAGTTGGCCGTCAAGTCGCAAGGATGCTTGCCGAACCCCGCGCCCGCAACCTTTCGGAGAGCTTTGGCGTTCAGTTGCTTGGCTTGTCATCCATTGACGATCAAATCAAGAACAACCCCATTCATTTGCATGCCATGCGTACCCAACCCCGCGATTTTCTCCATTACCTTTTTACTGAAGATCGACCGGTTATGGAACTTCTCGATTCCAATGTCACCTTCGTGAACCAGAGTACATCTGGTTTTTACGGAAATGACCGAAGACGCCTTGCCCCTTTTCATAAACCCAGGGGAATCGAGAGACAGCGCACTATGAATCAGCGTCTCGAAATCAAAGACGCTGAAGGGCGAGGTGGCATCCTTACCATGCCCAGCATTCTGAGCATGAACCATGGCCCAATCCTAAGAGGTACGTGGATGCTTCGTACTATTCTTGGGGTGAGACTTGGAGAACCGCCCGGGGACGTTCCTGCCATCAAGCCACCTCCTAGAGGTAAGAAAATGACTTTTCGCGAGAGGTTCGAGGCTCATCGTGAAAACGTGACTTGCGCGAGGTGTCATGAGAAGATCGATCCACTCGGTTTTGCTTTGGATGGTTACGATAAGAACGGCAGGTATCTCTTGGCATCTTACCACAAACGGGGAAACCAGCCCTCCATCGATACCTCGGGAAAATTGCCAAGCGGTGAGGAATTTAAGGATTTTGAAGGTCTCAAGCACATCCTAATAACAAAAAAGAGGGATCAGGTGATTCGCAACCTAACTTCCCAACTTCTTTCTTATGCCCTCTGTCGGAAACTCGGAAGGGGGGATCAATCTGTTGTCGAGGCAATCTCGCGTAAGGCAACCCTTGGCAATTTGACTTGGAAGGATCTGCTGATCGAGGTTGCAAACAGCGTCCCTTTTCGTGAAACTTTATTTAGTCAATCTGAAGCTAAATGAGCCGGAATTGGAAAATTGAGCGCAGGACCTTTCTCAGAGGAGCAGGGGCTCTTCTTCCTTTGCCATTCCTGAACCTGATGGAAGCCAATGCTCGCTCGGGCGACCTACATGTGTCGGACCCGCCCTTGCGGTTCATGACTCTTTTCAAGCCCAATGGCGTGCATCCGCCCTCTTGGAACGTAAACGGCGGGAAGGAAAACGATTTCCGGATGTCTCCCTTGATGCAACCCTTTGCCAAGCACAAGGACGATCTTCTCATTTTGGACAACATGGGAGATTTCGGATTTTCCTCCCACAGCAACTCCACCCGGCGCTTTCTTTGCGGACACCATCAAAATTCCCGCTCCGCTTCGGTTGATCAACTGATTGCCGATCAAATTCAAGGCGACGCACCTCACCGCTCGCTCGAACTGACCACCGAGGGTCTGTTCGTTAACCAGATCGGATGCAGTTACATTTCCTATGACAAGAAGGGCGGTATGATGCCCCGGGATAGCGACCCACAGCTCATCTTCGACAAACTGTTCAGGAACCCCTTGAGCGACCCTGGCAAACGAGCTGAGATGGCCAGTCTGCTCGACCGGGTTTCCTCGGATGCCAAGGCTTTGCAAAGAAAGACCGGAGTCGAAGACGGCGATACCTTGGACGAATATTTCACCGCTTTACGCGAAACCGAGCTGAAACTCGAAAAGATGGGCCCGCTTGATCAAGGGCTCGAGTCCTCCAAGTTCGCTCGCTTGGCTCGACCGCTTGCTCCTTCCAATATGGACGAACAGGTTAACGCCATGCTCGACGTCATCTCTATGGCCCTTTGGACAGACTCCACCCGCTGCATTTCCTATATGCTCGGGAACAGTAATAGCCGGATGATTTTCGATTTTCTGGGCATCAAGAAGCAACACCATTACCTTTCTCACTTCTTCCGCAACTTCAGTAGAGAAAATATCGACTCTCTTCTAAAGATAAGTCTTTGGCACATGGAGAAATTCGATTATCTGCTCAACAAGCTAAAGTCCTACAAAGACCATAACGGGCGGCTTCTTGACCATTGCGTGGTCTTGTACGGATCCGGGATGGGGCATAGTGATAATCATACAGCCCAGCGTATTCCGGTCGTGCTTGCCGGCCAAGGCGGAGGGAAGCTCAAGACGGGGCGTTACCTCAGGTACTCGAAGAATCAGGAACTAGGCAGGTTGCACTTGTCCCTGCTTGATCTTTTCGGGGTTAAGCAGGAATCCTTTGCCAATGCCAAGCAACCCTTGCCCGGATTGGGCGGAGGGAAGTTCGACGAATTCGTTGAGCGACCCTATGAAAGCTGGGTCAAGGTCGATTCAGGTGTTATGACCGTACAGGGCAGGCTCCGCATGTCCGATAATTTGGACGAGGCTAAAGTCTTTTATATCGACGTCGAGGGTCGGAATTCCGTCCGCATGGAAATTGGTTTTGGTGACTTTCATTCGCGCAACGTCGCCTATCATGTGGGTACGCCCATCAAGCTGACCGGGAAAACCGTGGAAAAGGACGGACTTACGATCCTCAACAAGATCACGGGTCTTGAGTCCCTCTTTGGAAATAGCACGCCCGGCAAAGCGGGTGGCTGATTTTATTTGTCTTCTGCGCCGGAAAGCATCCCGTCACCCAGTTCCATTCTTTTCTTCCGCAAAGTAGCGAGTAGTCTTTGCTTCACCTTTTCAAGCTTCGGGTCCTTGATCAGGTCCTTGGTCTCGTGGGGATCCTCTTTGAGGTCGAACAACTGGTTGCGTCCGATCTTCGGATAGTGTACGAGCTTGTACCGATCGGTACGGACGAGACGCTGGGTCTCGATGTAGGCATTGAAGATCACCTCTTCCCCTCCTTTGCCCTCTCCCTTGACCAAAGGCAGGATGCTTGGGTAGTCGACGCTCTCGGGTACTTTCAATCCGGCCAGTTCGCAGGTCGTTGGGTACACGCTTTGCATGTAAATCTTTTTATCCACGGTTTTGCCCTTTGCGATTCCCGGACCCGAGATCATGAAAGGCATGCGGATGCTGTGCTCATAGGGGTTTTGTTTGCCCATCAAGCCGTGTTGCCCGACCGACAACCCATGGTCGGCCGTGAAGATTACGTAGGTGTTGTCCTCTTGACCACTTTTCTTCAGGGCCTTGAGGATGCGTCCGATCTCCTCGTCCATGTGGGTAATGATTGCGTAATATTCCGCACGATGAACCTGAACGACCTCTCTGGTCCGGGGGAAAGGAGCGAGAACTTCGTCGCGTATCTTGATCGCCCCGTTGTCAAAGGGATGTTCGGGCAGGTAGTTTTCGGGAATGGCAATCTTCTTTGAGGGATACATGTCGACGAACTTCTTGGGGGCTTGCCTCGGGTCGTGAGGCGCGTTGAAGGCGACGTACATGAAGAAGGGCATGTCCGAACGCTTTTTCTTGCTCAGGAACTCGACCGCATTGTCTGCAAAGAGTTCCGAACTGTGCTTGTGCGCGGTGTATTCGTTTCCGACCTGGTTGAAACCGTCCTTTTTCACGATATCCCGGACGAAAGGAGCCCAATGACCGGTGAACTTTCGATCCCATGGTTTCCAATGGTTGTTTTGCGGGGTGGGCCGGTTGTAGCCTGGTTTTTTCGAGCCGCTCGGATCAAGGGTCTCGTACATCCCCTTGGCGATTCCCTTGGCTTGGCTGAATCCCTTGAGCACCGAGTGGTGGTTGTTGTGCCACTTACCCGTGAGGAAGGTGAGGTAACCTGCGTCGCGGAACACTTCCGGCCACAGCTTTACCTCGGTTGATCCTTCAACTGCAATAGCCCCGCGTGAGTTGGCCCACTTGTCTAGGTAGGGCTTGTTCTTGGGAGCACGAAACACGCTTTGACCGGTTATCAGCATGGTACGACTGGCCACGCAAACCGCACCTGACCAGGAACCCTGGTTGAAGCAATGGCTGAAAAGGACGCCCTGCTTGGCCAGGCGATCGAGGTTAGGAGTCTTGATCTCCGGGTTGTTTACTCCCCCGATGGAACGAGGTGCCTGATCGTCAGCTATGATAAACAGGACATTAGGTTTTTGAGCCGCTACGGTCAAAGGGGCCAAGATGAGAAGGACTCTGAATAATTTTTTCATGCAAACCTTTTTACAAGCCGAGTGATTATTTTCGGAAAAGAGGAATTAGGTGATCGAGCACGGCCTCCAAGGGCGCCCCGATTTTACCTTTGTTGTGGGAGGTCGCGACCATGACTAGATTGAGCTTAGGAAAGATGGACATGTATTGTCCCCCCGCTCCGATACCGCTGATGAAGTTCACCTTGTTGTCCGTGGATCTTTTCTTTCGGTTGTGGAAGTAGTAAAAATAACCTTCCCCTTTGCGAGTGTTCATGACCTCCTCGACGTATTCGGCCGAGAGCAATTGTTCCCCATTGTATTTACCTCCTTGGGCGATGGCGGTTCCAATCTTTAGAAGTGATCTCGAAGTGAAGCTGCTCCCAGCTCCGCACTTAGGGATTCCACAACCTTGGTTATCCCAGCAATAGATTGCTCCGAACTTTTTCGCCACTTCCTTGGCGAAGAATTCCTGAGCGGAGCCCTTGGCCTTCAAGTCGATGATCATCATGATCAAGGAAGGATCCGTTCCGGTGTATTTGTAGGTCTTGGCACCAGGTTTGATCGGAACCGTGTTCTCGAACAACTTTTGGAAGTGTTTTTGCCGATGGTACTTGTCGCCGAGGGAAAAGGCATAGGTTTTGGTGGGGAATCGAAGACCTGATTTCATGAAGAGGGCATTACGCAAGGTGATCGTCTCCACCCCCGGTTTTATCTTGGCGCGGTCAATCCCAGGCAGGAAGTTGATCACCGGGTTGTCCAAGTCCTTCATGCTCAGTAGCCCCAACTGGATGGCCCGGGCCAAGGTGATGGAGGTCATTGTCTTGGTTACCGACATGGCATAGTGTGGTCCATCCACGCGCCCACGCCGGTTATACATTTCGAAGATCAGTTTCCCGTCCTTCCAGAGCAGGAGGCTATCCAAGTTGGCGAACTTACCCGCTTGGTCGTTCTTCACCAAGTCTTGGATCGCCTCTTTGGCTCCATGAGCATCCAGGCGACCCACCTCCAGGCCGTCCCCGATGTCCTCGGGTGCTGCGCTGACGTAGGGTTGAGGCAGATGGGGAAGCTTTTTCTGTTCCTGGAAAGTTTGCTTCGTCGGATCAACCCCCTTGGCAAGTCGAGGTAAGTCGTTAGCGGCAAGCGAGTCGATCCAAAGCAGGGCAACCAGCAACAGGACGCCGAGGACACTCCGTTTGTTCACGGTAAGAATATGACCATCTCCAAACGGAGAAATCCTTTGGTGGCAGAACTACCAGTCGTCGGTGCGGAATGGAAGTGCGGGTATGCCGTCTTTGTTGTAGAGGTTGGCGTTGGCGGGATTCATGGTAAACCCGTAGCGTACGGCCACCGGCTTTTTTACTTCCTTGGAACTCACGACTACGGTATCCCCATCGATTGCGGCATCTGCCCAAACCCATTTCTTGTCTTCGCCTGCGATTGAGAAATGTTCCAGTTTACCACCCTTCACTTCTGCAGTAGGTTCAAGTTTGGTCTTCTTGCCGACCATCAGACCCTTGCCCACGTGGTCGAAAGAGAGATGAACCTTACCGCCTTTGATTTTGTGTCCTTTGTAGAGGGGTCCGGTCGGAACGAGCTCTTTCTTACCGTAAGTTTGGTGAAGGGCCCATTGAGCGAGGCGTCCACCGACGTCCTGCTTGTTGCGCGGGTGAATGTCATTGGGGTTGTGAGCATCCGCTAGGTCGATGGCTACCGCCATACCGGTGTGCCGAATGTCAAGAGCCTTGGTCTGGGCTTCACGAATCTTTGCCCAACCATCTCCACCTGCGGGATTGGAGAATTCCTTCTTGGGATCTTGGACAACTCTTACGTTGGGCTTGCGAAAATTGGCCAACTGCACCCAGTAGAATCCCAGTTCGTCATTCTGAAAAACCTTTCTCCATCCGTTTACCAAGGCATGCTTCTTGTGATAATAGGACATGTGCTCCCCACCGTTTGATTCGCCTTGGTACCAAATGGCACCGCGCATTGCGAATGGAGCGAGCGGATGAACCATCTGGTTGTAGATGGCGGAGGGCGAACCGCCGCCTACCTTGGTGTCAGCCTTGTAAGATTTGACCTTTTCGGCTTCCTTGGACAATTCGGAAACCGACTCGAATCCGTCCAAGGTGGTCCATGGTTCGATGCGGGTTCCTCCCCAATTCGATCCGATCAAGCCGACGGGCACGTCCAGTTCCTGCAGCAAGCGTCGTCCGAAGTAGTAGCCCACGGCACTGAAGTTCGAAGAGGTATCCGGGTTGCAAACCTTCCAATCGCTCGGGATGGCCAGACGTTCCTGAGGTTTTGGGTGAACCTTATGTCCGGGGACATTGAAAAGGCGGATGACCGGGTGGTTGGACGCGGCAATTTCCTCTTTTGCGTTCATGGATGACCGAATGGACCATTCCATGTTGGATTGACCCGAGCAAATCCAGACTTCGCCCACGAGAATATTTTCGAGGATGATCTTGTTGCTTCCCTCGATTGTCATTTTCGCGGGCGCCTCCTTGGCTTTGAGGGCGGAGAGCTTGACCATCCACTTGCCGTTTTCGTTGGCCTTTGTTGTTTTGCTTTGTCCTGCGAAAGATACCGTTACTTTCTCTCCCTTGTCCGCCCATCCCCAAATCGGTACTGGCATGTCGCGTTGGAGAACCATGTCATTGCCAATTATATTCGGGAGTTTGACCTCGGCGGAAACATTTGCCGCAAACATGGAGGCAGCACCTAGAATAAGTTGGGTGAAAAATGGACGCGAAGTATAGATTTTCATTAGTTGGATATGGTGTGATTTGAATAAACGAATCGTTGAGTCGCACATAGTTGCCAGTTAGGATCAAACTTAAAATCACGGAATTTCAAAAGTTTTTCGGCATCCCTAAACCTACATGCTACCAGCAATGTAAATAAAAGACCCATTAGGTTTACGAATATATTTTACTTGGGCAATAAAACCTTGGAAAAGCTTTTAATGAATTTCATTTTTTCCCTGTTACCCGTTTTCTTTTTTTGTTTATCGCTTTCGGCCATGCTCCGTCCCAATGTAATAGTTGTTCTGGTCGACGATATGGGTTACTCGGACCTTGGGGCTTTCGGGGGGGAGGTCAAGACCCCTCACCTCGACCGGTTGGCCGCCAATGGCCTGCGCTTTACCCAGAACTACAATTCTGCGCGATGCTGCCCTTCCCGAGCCTCCTTGATGACGGGCTTGTATTCCCACCAAGCCGGCATCGCCAACTTCACGGGCCGGGATTCGACCGACCGCTTGGGCCCGGCCTACCTGGGCAAGCTGAACAAGCAATGCATGACTCTGGCCGAGGTGCTCAAGTCTTCGGGTTACGGTACCTACGGGGTAGGGAAGTGGCACGTCGGGCATGAGGAAAAACCGACTGATCGCGGGTTCGACGAGTACTATGGCTATATCCGTGGGCACAGCACGAGCCAGTGGAAGGTGGGCAACTACATGCGCTTGCCGGAGGGCAAGAAGCCCGAACTGGAGTTCGATGCAGATGATTTTTACGCGACAGATGCCTTTAACGACTATGCGGTCGAGTTTCTCGAGCAGGCTCAGAAAAAAAACGAGCCCTTTTTCCTCTACCTGGCGCACTCCTCTCCGCACTTCCCCCTTCACGCCCCGGCCAAAACTCGCGACGCTTACCTCGATACTTACCGCAAGGGCTGGGACGTTTTGAGAAAGGAACGCTTTGCCCGGCAACGCAGTTCCGGCCTAGTCACTGATTCATGGAAATTTACCGGACTCTCCGAGGTCCCTGTCGACCGCGATGACATCACGAACGAGTTTGCCGGCAAAACGAATCCCGACTGGAAAGACGTTGAGCAAAAACGGCAGGAGGATTTGGTTTATCGGATGGCGACCTTCGCCGCCATGATCGATCACGTCGACCAGGGGATTGGCAAGATTCTTTCATCACTTGAAAAGGCGGGAGATCTAGAGAATACCCTTATTCTCTTTACCAGCGATAATGGGGCTTGTTACGAATGGGGGCCGTTTGGATTCGATCAGTCCAGCCGAAAGGGATTTACCCGACTGCACGAGGGAGACGAACTGAAAGGCGTGGGCGGTCCGGGTACCTACCATTCGGTGGGGAGCGCATGGTCCTGCCTGAGCAACACCCCTTTGCGCATGTACAAGCACTTCAATCACGAGGGGGGTAATTGCAGTCCCCTGCTTGCTCATTGGCCCAAGGGGATAAGCACGCCCGATCGCTGGGTGCGTTCTCCCATTCACTTGATCGACGTCATGCCTACCTTGCTTGAGGTGGGTGGAGCCGACTACCCGAAGAAATTCAAGAACGAGAAACTCATTCCGGTCGAGGGCAGGAGTCTGGTTCCCTTTTTCAAGGGAGCGGGCAAAGCGAGCGAACGGGTGCTTTGTTTCGATCACTTCGATTCCAGCGCCATCCGCAAGGGGGATTGGAAACTGGTGCGCGGGAACAACCGTTACAAGAACAGAACATGGGAACTATACAACCTGGCCGAGGACCGCTGCGAGACGAACAACCTGATCGAGTCTCATGCGGAGAAGGCCAAGGAACTGGAGGCCGAGTGGTTGGCTTGGGCAAAGCGGGTAAAGGTCAACCCCTACTACTCGCATGCTCAGACAAACCCGGCCAAGGTAAGGAAGAAACTAAGGAAGGATGCCCAGGGGGTTTATCTTCTCAAGCATGGGGACCAGGTGGCCCGTGAGCACGCCCCCCAATTTGCGAATAAGTCCATTGAGATCAAACTGTCCGTCACGAGGGGAAGGGAAAAGGGCGGTGTTCTAATTTCCCATGGTGGAAGCCGTAGTGGTTATTCCCTTTACCTAGAGGATGGAAAACCGGTTTTTTCCTGCCGTTTGGGAGGTGCCTTGCACACCTTCCAGTCAACCAAGGCCTTGCCCGAGGGACAGGCCTCCTTGTACGCCGCGCTCTTGCCCGATGGGAAAGTATCCTTGATAATGGAGAACGAAGTAGTGGCCGAGGGAAAGCTCCCGGGCCTGTTCAATACCCATCCTCAGGATCCCCTTGAGATCGGGAACGATTCCCAGTCAACGGTGGCAAGCTATTCATCAAACCCCCGTTTCAAGGGGAAAGTCAATGAGGCCAAGCTCAAGCTCCAATAGGTTTTCAACCTTATCCAACCCAAATCAAAATGAACCATATAATACCCGTCTTCCTAAGTCTACTTCTTGCCCTTGCTCTGCCTGCAAAGAACGAAAAGGCAAATCCGACCTTTGGCAAGCAAGTCAGCGAGAGTGGAATTCGGCATTCCTTTCTGATCTGTGGCAATCCGACTGCCCTGGTGAACGAGAAGAACGAAATCGTCTGGCAAACAAAGGGCTATGGACGGGACGGCTTTGTCCTGAAGTCGGGTAACGTTTTGGTCTCCATCGGTAACGTGGCCAAGGAGATTACCCGGGAAGGGAAAGTCGTCTGGAGCTACAAACTGAGCAAGGAAAATAAGGAACTCGGTTCCTCCGTCCGTCTTGACAATGGGAACACCCTGATCGTGGAAAGGGGGGTGAAGCCTCAGCTCCTGGAAGTGCGCAAGGACGGTTCCGTCGCGGTGACCGTTCCGCTCAAGCCAGAGACCAAGAATGGTCACATGCAGACCCGGATGGCCCGCAAGCTTCCCAACGGAAATTATATCGTTCCTCACCTGCTCGCTTTTGCGGTCAAGGAATACAAACCGGATGGGACGGTCGTACGGACGATCAGGACCGACCTCGAGGAGTTGGGCGGACGCAAGGCGAGAAACTGGCCTTTTACCGCTATTCAACTCAAAGGGGGAAACCTTTTGGTCAACCTGACCAACGGGAACAAGACGGTGGAATTCGACCCCTCTGGCAAGGTTGCTTGGCGGGTGGATAATTCGCATGTCGATGGTCGCTTTGCCGATCCATGCGGTGGACAGCGTCTGGCCAATGGAAATACCCTGATTTGCAGCTACGGCCAAAGAAAGGGAGACATGCCCAAGCTTTTCGAGGTCACCCGGGACAAGAAGGTCGTTTGGGAATATTTCAACCCCGTGGTCCGGGCCCATGAGGTTCACGTCATTTCGACAAACGGCAAGCCCGAGGGTTTTCTCAAGTAAAGCTGTCTATTTCCCTTTTCATGAA
>Ga0209362_1000479_pt1 | contig 35693 bp, 42 predicted proteins | sample SaaInlV_165m_DNA_FD_184680 | JGI IMG/M metagenome (GOLD analysis project Ga0209362, IMG submission 184680) | Marine microbial communities from expanding oxygen minimum zones in the Saanich Inlet - Saanich Inlet SI037_S3LV_110m_DNA (SPAdes)... | ecosystem: Environmental > Aquatic > Marine >... | reverse complement strand
TGAAATCTTTTAACATTTTCACTTCATCAGCTTTTGCACTAATTACAGTTTGACACTTAAGAGTTTGTGCAGAATTTGCTCCTGTAACTGTCATGACAGTCAGTAGAAGAGTTCCTACAAATAATGATATGATATTTTTCATATTGTCAATTTTCCTCTTGTTATGTTTTTTTATAAAAAAAGTACTTTCTCAAAAAAACAAAATTAAAACAAGAGTTAATATATCTAAAATTCATTATATAGCGCCTGTAACACTAGCATTTTGAATTATAAACCTTATAAACTGTCTAATCTAATGGATAATTTTGATTTTATAATTATAGGAGCTGGATCAGCTGGATGTGTTTTGGCAAATAGACTTTCCGAAAATATTAATAATAAAGTCCTTTTAATAGAAGCTGGTGGAAAAGATTCTTATCCATGGATTCATATCCCAGTTGGATATTACAAAACAATGCATAATCCAAAAACTGATTGGTGTTATCAAACTGAGCCAGATGAAACAATGGAAAATAGATCTATACCTTACCCTAGAGGAAAAACCTTAGGTGGAAGCTCTTCTATTAATGGTCTCCTTTATATAAGAGGTCAAGAACAAGATTATGATATTTGGAGACAGTTAGGAAATAAAGGATGGAGTTGGAATGATGTATTACCATATTTTTTAAAAGCTGAAAATCAAGAACGAGGACAAAGTGAATTTCATGGTATAGGTGGACCATTATCTGTTTCTGATCAAAGGATAAAACTATCAATATTAGATGTATTCATGAATGCTGCTAAAGAAATTGGAATACCTTCAGTTAATGATTTTAATAAAGGAGATAATCATGGTTGTGGATACTTTCAAGTTACTGAAAAAAATGGACTGAGATGTAGCGCCGCTGTTGGTTATTTAAATCCAATTAAAAATAGAAAAAATTTAAAAATTGAAACTAGATGTCATGTTGAAAAAATTAATTTTGAAAATAAAAAAGCTGTAAGCATTTCTTATTGGAAAAATAACCAAACTTTTACGGTAAAAACTAATAAAGAAATAATCTTAAGTGCAGGATCAATCGGTTCAGCCCAAATTCTTCAAACTTCAGGAATTGGTGACGCTGAAAAACTATCTAAATTTGGAATTGATATTATAAACAATTCCACTGGTGTTGGTAAGAATTTACAAGATCATTTAATGTTTAGACCAGTCTACAAGGTCAAAAATATTGAGACATTAAATAAAAAAATTAATAGTGTTATTGGTAAATTAATGATCGGTATAGAATATGTTTTTTTAAGAAAAGGACCAATGACAATGGGTGCAAGTCAACTTTGTGGATTTGCAAAAAGTGACACTTCAAGAACTACTCCCAATCTACAATTTCATGTTCAGCCAATCAGTACAGATAAATTAGGTGGATCCAATTTACATAATTTTTCAGCTTTTACCCCTACAGTTGCAAATGTAAGACCTACAAGTAAAGGCGAAGTTAATATTGTTAGCAAAGATAGTAGAGAAAATCCAAAAATAAAAATGAACTATTTATCAAGTGATGAAGATAGAAGAGTTGCTGCAGCTGGTCTTAAGTTGATTAGAAAAATTGTTTTAGAAAGCAATGAATTTAAACCATATGAACCTGAAGAATTTAGACCTGGTATTAATATCCAAGATGATGAAGAATTAGTTAAAGCAGCAAGTAATTATGCTCAAACTATATTTCATCCTGTTGGAACATGTAAAATGGGTAATGATGAAAACTCAGTAGTGTCAGATGAATTAAAAGTTCATAGAATTGAAAATTTAAGAGTTATAGATGCTTCAGTAATGCCTAATATTACTTCTGGTAATACTAACGCGCCGACAATAATGATTGCTGAAAAAGGTGCTGATATGATATTAAATAATCAATGATCGTAGATTTATTTAATCCAGAGCAGTTAGCGATATTAACTCAAATAATTTTTATAGATTTAGTTTTAGCAGGAGATAATGCAATTATAATTGGAATGGTTGCTTCAAAATTTCCTGTCGAGGAAAGAAAAAAAGTAATTTTTTGGGGAATAGGAGGTGCTATAATTTTAAGAATTATCTTAACATTATTAACAGCTTATTTGCTTCAAATAACAGGATTAAGGTTAATCGGTGGTTTATTGTTACTTTATATTGTCTACAAACTTTACACAGATGTAATAAAAGAAGATGCAGGTGAACAGAATATAAAAGTCGATAATTCGAGTTTTATAAAAGCTATATGGACAGTTTTGTTAGCGGATTTTACAATGAGCCTAGATAACGTTTTAGGTGTAGCAGGTGCTGCTGGTGACCACTATATTTTACTAATTTTTGGATTGGCTTTATCTATTATTCTTATGGCAACAGCTGCAAATTTAATATCAAAATGGATCAACGAGTATAAATGGATTGCATGGATTGGTTTAATAGCAATATTAGTGGTTGCTATAGAATTAATTTATACTGACATTAAAATTTTATTATAAATGTTTTTAAAAAAATATAATTTAAAAAATAAAACAGCTATTGTATCCGGAGCTGGAAAAGGTTTAGGTCGAGCTTGTTCGATAGCCCTAGCTGAAGCAGGTGCAAATCTAGTTATTATAAGTAGAACTAAAAAAGATTTAAATGAAGTTTCTAAGATAATAAAAAAATATAAATCTCGATGCAAATCATATGTTTGTGATATTACAAACTATGATCAAATTAAATCTATAATCAATGCTCAGCCTAAAATTGATATATTGGTCAACAATGCAGGAAACAATATTCCTGAACATTTTACCAAAGTTAAAACGAAAAATATGGAATATTTAGTCAAAATTAATACTATTGCCTCTTTTAACCTTGCACAACTATGTACTCTTAAAATGATTAAAACTAAAAATAGAAAAAAAATTGGTGGTGCAATAGTTAATATGTCATCTCAAATGGGTCATGTTGGAGGACCTATTAGAAGTGTTTATAATATGAATAAATGGGGTTTAGAAGGTTTAACAAAAGGTATGGCTATAGATTTAGCTAAATATAATATTAGAGTTAATACAGTTTGTCCCACTTTTGTAGTTACTCCTATGACAAAAAAATTTTTGAAAAATAAAAAATTTAAAAGAGAAACTCTAGGTAATATACCACTTGGAAGATTTGCCGAAATGTCTGAAATAGCGTCATCTGTTGTTTTTCTTGCTTCAGATGCGGCATCAATGATTACTGGAACTTCTTTATTAGTTGATGGCGGATGGACTGCAAAATAATCAAATATATTTTATTAATTTTTTTATTTAGCTTAAAAGTTTCAGCTATTGAATTTAAAGGGAAATTTATTCAGGGTCACTTTATATTAGGAAAAACTGAACCAAAAATCAAAATTTTAATAGATAATAAAAAAATAAAAGTTTCTAAAGACGGCTATTTTGCTTTTGGAATAGGTAAAGATAGAAAATTAGATATTGTAGTTACTGTCGGTGATAAAAAAATCATAAAAAAAATTCAAAAGAGAAAATATAATATTCAAAGAATTGATGGGCTGCCCAAAAAGAAAGTTACTCCACCAGAAGAATTTTATGAAAGAATAAAAAAAGAAAATAAATTAATTGGACAAGCTAGGAAAATTAATAGCAATTTATCTTTTTTTAAGGATAATTTTATTATTCCAGTTAATGACGCAATAATAACTGGAGTTTATGGTAGTCAGAGAATTCTAAATGGCATTCCTAAGTGGCCTCATTACGGTTTAGATTTTGCTCAAAAAAAAGGCACACCTGTTAAAGCAATGAATAATGGTATTGTAACTTTAGCAGAAAAAGACTTGTTTTATACTGGTGCAACTTTAATTTTTGATCATGGTCATGGCATTTCAACTCTTTATATGCATTTGGATAAGATTTTTGTTAGTGTTGGTGATCATGTTAAAAAAGGTGATATTGTTGGAACAGTTGGTGATAGTGGAAGAGCAACAGGAGCACATTTAGATATCAGACTCAACTGGTTTGATACAAGATTGGATCCAAAAACTATATTAAATATAAAATGAGAATTAAATTTAATAAAGAAATAGAATTTTTTTTAAAAAAAAATTTTTTATCACAAAGCTATTTATTAAAAAAAAGACTTGAAAGATCGGTCAAAAATAATGAAGAAGAAGAATTAAAATTGGTTAAAGAATTTATAATACCTGGTACAGACACAATAGATGTTGGAGTTTATCGAGGAGTATATTCTTTTGAAATGTCAAAATATTCTAATTTAGTTCATGCATTTGAACCAAATCCACTATTATTCATTAACATAGAAAAAAATCTAAAAAAGATTATCAAAAATATTAATTTTTACAATTATGCTCTCTCAGATCAAGATGGTTTAATTTCGTTAAAAGTTCCTATTAGAAATAAAAATCACAATAAAGAAAATTATGAAGAATATTTTCAGATGGGAAAAGCTTCTATACACAATAAAAATGAGATGAATGAATTTGAATTATTTGATATCAAAAGAAAAAAGTTAGATGATTTTAGTTTTTCTAACAAAATTTCATTTATAAAAATTGATGTTGAGGGTCATGAAAGTGAAGTTTTAAAAGGATCAGAAAAAACAATTAAAGAAAATCATCCTATATTATTGATTGAAATTGAAGAACAATATACTCAGAAAAAAGTTAAAGATACTTTAGAGTATATAAATTCATTGGGATATAATTCTTTTTATTTTAAAGATAATAAGTTAAATAGTACCAATACTTTAAATGACTTAAATTCATTTAATAATTTTATTTTTAAGCCAATATACAAATAGATTTTATGAAAGAGATAGATAGGTTATCAAATAATTTAGTGAATGCTTTTCTTGAAGACAAAATTATTAAAGCTTTACCAAAAAAATTTACTAAGAAATTGAATGAAGCTCAAAAATTTAGAAAATTATGTGAAAGTAAAATTAAAGATCCAATCATAGGTTTTAAAGCTGCCGGAACTGGAATACCTGTAATGAAAAAATTAAAAGAAAAAAAACCTTTTTACGCTTCTATTTTTAAAAAGAATTTTTTAGCTAGTGGAAAAAAAGTAAAAATTAATAAATCAACGCTGGGCATAGAACTAGAAGTTTGTTATATGATTAAAAAATCTTTTTTTATTTTTAAAGGACTAATAAATAATAATAATATTACAAAATATATTTCACATATGGCACCTTGCATTGAAGTTGTTGGTTACAGACAAAAAAAAAATGGTATCACGTCTTTTGGTGATTTATGCAGTGATTTTGGTGCTAATGTTAAGTTTTTAATCGGTCCAAAAAAGAAGTATAAAAAAATTAATATAGGAAATTTAAAAACAAATATTACTAATAAAAAAACAAAACAGAGTATCAATGGAAATACAAACAGTGTATATATTAATCCTTTAAATTCTCTTCGTTTTGTTCTTAATAATTTAAAAAAAGATAAAATTAATCTTAATAAAAATTTTTATGTTTTTACAGGTTCTACAGTAGGAGTTGTTCCCATTTTAGGAAAAGGACTTTATACTGGTAGAATCGATAAACTGGGTTCAGTTAAAGCTATTATAAATTAATGTCATTACATTTTAGTAAAGAAGAATTTCAGAGGAGAAAAACAAGCGTCATAGCTTCTATGAAAGAAAAAAAAATTGATGCTCTTTTAATGTTTAGACAAGAGTCAATGTATTGGCTCACAGGTTATGATACGTTTGGATACGTTTTTTTTCAAACTTTAGTTTTAGATCAAAATGGTAATGTTATACTTTTGACAAGAATGCCAGATTTAAGACAAGCTCAAAATACATCTAACATTAAAGATATAAAAATTTGGGTCGATAAAGATGGATCTAATCCAACAAAAGATCTTAAAATAATCTTGGACGAGCTTAAACTAAAAGGAAAAAACCTTGGTGTTGAATATGAAGCTTATGGCTTAACAGGTCGTAATGCTTTAAAATTAAATGAATCACTAAAAGATTTTTGTGATATTAAAGATGAGTCTGAACTAATTACCAAACTTAGAGTTATAAAATCTAGTGATGAAATTAGATATGTGAAGAAAGCAGCTGAATTGGCTGATCTAGCTTTAGATGAGGCATGGAAATATACAAAAGCTGGTGTCAGTGAGTCTAAAATTTTAGCTGAAATGCAAAGAGTTGTTCTCGCAGGTGGAGGAGATTATCCAGCTAATGAATATATAATTGGCTCAGGTCACAACGCCTTATTATGTAGATATCAATCTGAAAAAAGAAAATTATCAAATGAAGATCAATTGAGTATTGAATGGGCCGGAACTTATAAACATTATCATTCAGCCATGTTTAGAACAATTCCTATAGGAAAAGCTAATTCAAAACATATTAAAATGCATCAAGCTTGTGTTGATACTTTGAATAAATGTGAAAAAAAATTAATACCTGGAAATTCTGCTGGGGAAGTATTTGATACACATGCCAAATCATTTGATGATTTTGGGTATAACAAAGGGAGAATGAATGCGTGTGGGTACTCCCTGGGCGCAACATTTTCACCTAATTGGATGGACTGGCCAATGCTTTACACAGGTAATCCTTATGTTATCAAACCAGGCAATGTCTTCTTCATGCATATGATCTTGATGGACTCTGATAATCAGTTAGCAATGAATTTAGGTGAAACTTATTTAGTTACAGAAAATGGAAATGAAAGATTAGGAAAACAAAAGTTGGATTTAGTCGTTCTTTAAAATGGAATTTATTAAAAGAAATTATATATATTTAACTATTCTAATCATAACTACTTTATTATTAAGATTTTATAATTTAAACTTTGAAGATCTGTGGTTTGATGAATTAGCGTCCCTTTGGATATCGGACCCAAGTATTTCATTAAGTGATACAATAAATAGAAATATTGAAATAAATCAAGGTCCACATTTAGTTTTTACGCTAACATTAAAATATTTTTTTTTATTATTTGGTTATGACCCATATATAGGAAAAATAGTTCCTGCAATTTTTGGTATTTTGTCTGTTCCTACAATAATTTATTTAACTAGAATGATCGATAAAAATAAGTCATGGTTATTAGTAGGATTTTTAATTTCAATAAATTTTTATTCAATAAGTTATTCCCAAGAACTTAGATCTTATTCTTTAGTTTTTTTTCTTTGTTTAATGAATTTAATATTTTTTTTAAAAGTTTTAGAAAAAAATAACTTTTTATATAATTTATTATTTTTTCTAATTACACTAATTGCAGCATGTAATCATATTTTTATATTTATAATACTTTTTTCACAATCAATATTTCTTCTTTTATTTTATAGAAATAAAAAAAAGATTTTTTTTATCTTAATTATTAATATTTTTATTATTTTTCTCTCTTATTTGCTGATAATGCATGACTCATTAGTTGCTCAATTAGCTATAAAGGAATTTTGGATTCAGCAAGTTAAGTTAGATTTTTTTGCAAATTATTACTTTTCACGTTTTTTTGGTTCTAAAATTATGGGATTAATTTATTTAGTTTCTCTTGTTTATCTATTATTTAATCAAAAAAAAATATTGTTAAAACATTCCAATAAACTATGTTTATTTTTATTAATTTTAATAAATTCTTATTTTTTACCTATCTGTTATGGTTTTATAGGAATGCCTATTTTAACCGATAGATATATAATTTTTGTATTAATTCCAATTTTAATCTTGATTTCAGTTTTAATATTTAAATTAAAAAATAAAAAAACTAGAAATACAATATTAATAATTTTAGTTTTATCTTCTCTTACTAATAACTATATTGAAATTTTTGAACGAAAAAATACCAAACCAGAATTTAAAAAAAGTATTTCTTTTATTGAAAAATCTAATTCTTCAAATTTAGTATTGGCTGACAGTATTGATTTAAATAATAAGTTAATATCAAATTATATAAAACTTATTAATTTTGAAAATAATCAATTAAATTTTTATAATAATGTTGATAATTTTTCTCAAAAAAATATTTGGGTAATGTGTTATATGCCTATTACTGAATTTACTTGCAACAAACCCTCAAAACTTAGTGTTAATTTTATAAAAAAGGAAGAAAAGATTTTTGATTTATTGAAAATTGTATTCTATGAAAATGTTACTTTTATTAACTAAATTGTATTAAAGTACTTACCAAAATAGCTCCCCAGTAAGCAGATAACCCTAAAAATATCCCTGCCTTTAATTTGTTTTCTTTAATTTTAGAAGGTAATTTTTTAATTAAATTTGTCATTAATCATATTGAATAGCATCGCACTAAGATTTGTCAAATAATTATTTTGTATTCTTAAAAATTATCTTTTAATAAATAGTGGCTCCAAAGACTTTAACTTCATCACCCTCAACTCCAAGAACTAACCTTCCAAGAAATTCACCTTCTATATCCTTGCTCTTTTGTTTAAACAATACAGTAATATTTTGGCCTCGTCTTAAACAGCCAAAGGCAAAATAATCCTCTGCTAAGCTGGTTAATAGTTTGTTGTTTGCCCACTGTTTTCCAAGCTCTACTTCATTAGCACCAAATAGCATTTGAGTGCCAAAATCCTTAGTAAAGCCACCATAATCTTTCATGTTTGAAGATTTTACTAAATTATCCCAAATAGGGTTAGCAATTGCTATAATCTCGTCATCAGATTTCTCTAGAAGATTCATATTTTAGTTTTAAATATTTTAAGAAGCTTTTTTCTTTTCGTTTTCATCAACTATATGATAAACGGGCACTTTTTCCATGGAAAATTTACCAGTCTTTGGATCACGTCTAGAAACTGTTAGACAATGCCAATTATCATCATCTAATTTCATGTGATCACCTCTGTAATAATATCCTGGCCAACGTGTTTCTTTACGGAACATAGTGTGTTCTGTTACGCATTGAGAGGTTAAAGCTCGATGTTTTAATTCCCATGCTCTCATAAGTTGATGTAAATCTTCAGCTCCAACTTTCTCAAGATCTTCTTCTAACCAAGCTAGTAATTCTAAGGCTCTTTTAAGCATATTAGCATTTGTCATGTAATTTGTAGCAATTCCACCTACATATTCGTCCATTATTCTTTGAAGACGTTGAAGTCCTTGAATTGGTGAAATATAACTTGGTGAAACAGTTCCTCCTGTGATTTCATTCTGAGCTACAATATAAGTTTCCAAAGGTTTAAAAATGGCTTTTTTAAAGTCTTCACACTGCTTATCAGTAACTTTAATACCATCTGCTTTTTGATCTTGTATATATTTAACAGCAGCTTTTGCAGCTAATCGGCCTTCTGTGAACGAGCCGGATGAAAATTTATGAGCACTCCCCCCAACTGTATCTCCAGCACCAAAAAGTCCATCAACAGTAAGCATTCTGTTGTAACCCCAAAAGTACTCTGGAGGTGAAAGATCTTCAGGACCACTAACCCAAGCTCCTGAACACGTAGCATGGGAACCCATAACATAAGGTTCTGATGTAGTTAATTCAGGGTTTGTGTACTTAGGGTCAATATTTTGAGATGCCCAAACAACAGCTTGCCCTACAGTCATTCCTAAAAAATTTTCCCACCCAACAGTTTCTAAATGGGGGTCTTGAAATGCTTCAGTTGTAACCATATGAATTGGTCCACCACCAGCCATTGTTTCTTGAATAAAAGCATGATTTCTCAAACATGTAGGTGTGGGATGATGATCTATATACTCACCTACTAGTTCTTTAGTTTGATCATACCATTTTTTTTCATAATTCTCTCCATTGGCATTTTGAGTGTAAGTTTTTAGGTGTAAAAAATAAGCCCCAACAGGACCATAGCCATCTTTAAATCTGCACAATACAATACGGTTTTCCATTTGAGTCATTTTAGCACCAACGGCAATAGGTAATGCGTAAGCAGAACCATTACTCCAAGGAGCATACCAAGTTCTTCCCATTCCTTCACCAACAGCTCTTGGTTTAAATATGTGTGATGCACCACCGGCAGCAACAATAACAGTCTTTGCTCTAAAAACATGAAAATCACCAGTACGCATATTAAAGCCAACGGCTCCACCAATTCTATTTTCTTTTTCTTCATCCATTAAAAGATGAGTAATCATAATTCTGTTATAAATTTTATCAGCAGATTTTTTTGCAGCTTCAGCAACAATTGGTTTATAACTCTCACCATGAATCATAATTTGCCATTTACCTTCTCTGAGGTAACGACCTGTTTCTTCGTTTTTCATCATAGGTAATCCCCATTCATCAAACATATGGACAGTTGAATCAACATGTCTTGCCATGTCATAACCTAAATCTTCTCTAACCATTCCCATTAAATCGTTACGTGCATATCTAACGTGATCTTCTGGTTGGTTCTCTCCCCACTGCATTCCCATGTAACAGTTAATTGCATATAGACCTTGAGCAACAGCTCCACTTCTATCAATGTTTGCTTTTTCAACACAAATAATTTTTAAATCTCTTCCCCAGTGTCTAGCTTCAAAAGTAGCACCAGTGCCTGCCATACCTCCTCCAACAACTAAAACATCACAATCTTCATAATGTGTTTTATGAGTAGCCATTAGTAATAAACTCCTTTTTTAAATGAATCTTTTGGTACAGAGGGTAACTCACCATCTATATTCAATCCTTCTGGTTCAGTATAAAGTCTTTGAGAATAAATTTCTCCTTGATTGGGTTTATCTCCTTCAGCTAGTTTTGGAATAAATTTTCCCCATGGCTTAGTTGTGATTGGTGATACAAAATCTTTAGTCGTTCCATTTCGAAACTTAATTTTCCAAGAAATAGTTCCTTTTTCTTCCTCACGTCTTACTCTAACACTATGACCCATAGGAGCAAAATCTGCATAACCACGAACATCTATTGCATGATTAGGGCAAGCCTTAACACAAGAATAACATTCCCAACAAAAGTTTGGTTCAATATTTACTGCTCTTCTAATGTTTTCATCAATGTGCATGATATCTGATGGACAAATATCTACGCAATGACCACAACCATCACATCTTGTCATATATACAAATGTTGACATATTATTTTTTCTCCTTTTTAAAATTTATCATATTAATAATGTTTAGGTTGTTCTCTTTTGATGCCTAATCCGAATTGCTTAGGTGCATCAGCTAATGGTGGAAGATTATCTCTAGATCCATCTGCTTCTGCTAAATTTTTTTGAAGTGCTGCTCCAGGTTTGTAAAACATATGAGCAAATTTTGACCAATAAACACCTCCAAATAAAGCAAGATTTGAAAAAATATATAAAGTTAAAAATACTATATCATCCCATCTGTTTTCTAAATTTAAAGATTGAGTATAAGACCATGCCAAACCAAATGTTGCGCAAGCTAATAATGTTAATACAAACAAATCAGCTTTAATTATTCTATACCAAGGATGTGCTTCAGCCAGTACATCAACTCTTAAAAACAACCAAAACCAATAACCGCCTACACAAGTCATTATTGCACCTAAGTGCCACATCATCGGCCAAACAGTTGGCGTGACTGAGTCGGGAGACGTATAACAAAAAATCATTACAACTGAAGCAACCCAAAATAAAATTGTGCCCCACATGCCTAGGACATGAGCAACTCTTCTTTTACCAGCTCCAAGTTCTGCTGTAGTTGCAATATCGTGTACAACTGTTTTTGCAATAATTGCTACTTTTTCTCCTGCTCCAAGTTCTTTTTCAGCAGATAGTTTTGCTTTTTTTACATTATTAAAAAAATAAGTAATATTTTTATGATGAATCATTTGAATAACAGTTCCAAAAAATATTAATGCCAACATAAGTAGTACAAAGCCTTGAATAAAGACTGAAGGAACACTTTCAGCAAGTATTAAATATGGATTATTAGACATCATAAGTATTACCTTTTTAAATAGAATTTAAGATTTTTTAATGTTTCTAGTACAGTTGAAATAATAGATCAACCGTAATATCTGCCGCAATTTATCATTAAACAATACAACTTATACTTTACGTTTATAATGTTGTTTTAAGGGGATCACAGATCTTACTCCACCCTGAGGATTTTCTACATCGCCTTCTCTTCTAGGAATTAAGTGAATATGACAGTGTAAAATTGATTGACCTGAAGTTTTTCCTGCATTAGTTCCAATGTTAAATCCTTTAACTGAAATGTCTTTTAACTCAATTTTATGCTTTATATCTTTAATCAAAAAATTACAGGCAATAATTTCTTCATCAGTTAATTCAAAATAATCTTTAACGTGTCTTTTAGGAATTATTAAGCAATGCATATCAGTAACTGGGTAGGAGTCAAAACTTGCATAAGCTAAATCGTTCTCTATAACTAGACCACTTTTTTTAATATTACAAAATAAACATGGATTATTTGGATCTTTCATATTATTTATAAATAGAACATTTGTCTATTTCTGTATTATAAAAATTTAATAAGATATTGTAAAACTTTAAACTACGCCTCTTCCATTTAATATCATTAATAGACCTTACAGAAGTAACGCCCTTACCTGATCCAATAAGAATTATTTCATCATATTCATTTAAAGATTTAATCAAAATATCTTTTTTAATAATTTTTTGCAATTTACTCTTAAAAAATTTAAATGTAATACCCTTGTAAACTTTATTAGTTGGAGAATAAATCTTATCATTTTTAACAAATAAAATATTTGATGTTCCACTTTCAAATATTTTTTGATTACTGCATAGTCCTATGTCAGAATTTGAAGTATCCATTTTTGAAAGATATTTCAATATTACTTGATATTTTAAATTTTTGAATTGAGGCTTATTACGTGTGTAATTAATTAATTTAAGATTAAATCTTAATTTAGGTTTTAATCGTTTTCTTAAAGATATAGAAATAATTTTATCAGTTACAGCAACTCTTAATAAATGGTTGTATGTTTTATTCTTTTTGATATCTATTTTTAGTAATTTAATAATATTTTTTTCTAAATTAACATCATTCAATTTATAATCTTTTAAAGACTTTATTAAATTTCTAATATGTTTTTTAAAAAATAGAATTTTAGCTGGCTTACCAAATATCCACATAGTAGTAAATATGCCATTTCTACCCCAAAGATCTTGAAAGTTAACTTCTTTAAGATCTTTACGTTGATAAGATTTTTTTAATAAGTAAGTTACCATTTTCAGTTAAAAAAGATTCTGGGTGAAATTGAAAGCCATAAATTTTTTCTATATTGTTTTCTATTGCCATTGCAACATTTGAAATAGCACATCTCATTGTAATTTCAAAATTGTTTACTTTAAAAGGTTCTTTTAATTTAAGTGAATGATATCTACCAACTTTAAATCTTTGGTTTTTTATGAATAAAGAATTGTCAGTTACAACTTTTACTTCAGACTGAAAACCATGGAAAATTTTATTTTGTTCAACAATTTTAGCTTTTTCACTATAAAGTATTTGCTGAAACCCTAGACAAATACCAACAATTTTCTTTTTCCCTTTATATTTTTTATAAATACTTGAACTAATAGGATAATCTTTTGGTGCACCTGGCCCAGGTGAAAATACTATCACATTAGCTTTTTCTAATTTTTTTTTATTGATCATATTAAAATTATCACACTCAACATCACTGAAATTTGAAAATTGATGAACAACATTGTGTGTGAACGAGTCATTATGATCAATTATATAAATCATTTATAAAGATCCATTAAAGCTTTTGCTTTTATATAGTTTTCATTAAATTCATTTGTTGATTGGCTATCAATTACAACACCTGAGGCAACTGAAATTTCTGAATAACCTTTATAATTTAAGATTGCTCTAATAATTATATTAAATCTCATATCACCATTAAATTTTATATATCCAAAACTTCCAGTGTAGATATTTCGATTTTCTTTTTCTTGGGCATTAAGTAAATGAAGAGTGCTAATTTTCGGACAACCAATTACTGAACCTCCTGGCATCATAGATTTAATTATCTCAATGGTAGAAATATTGTTTTTTAGCTTTCCAGATATCAGACTTACATAATGATAAAGATCTTTATATTCTTCAACTATTTTTTTTTTAATTATCTTAACAGTTCCAGGTTTACATATTTTTGAGAGGTCGTTTCGTTCCATATCCACAATCATATTATGCTCTTTAGTTTCTTTAATATTTTTATTAAAAAAACTAAGTGCTTTCGTTTTACTAAGTTTTTTTGTCTTTTTTAATGTTCCAGCAATAGGTTTAGTTGAAATATTATTGCCCTTTTTTGTTATCAAATTTTCAGGAGAACAGCTAATAATAGAAAATTCCTTATCTTTGATTAAAAAAGCTTCTGGGGCAAGATTAGTTTCTGATAATCTACAAAAAAAATCTAAAGGGTCAATTTTTGATTTATTCTTATATTTTGTGCATATCTTAATTTGATACGTTTCACCTGATTTGATTTTTTTTTTAAATTTATTAAAAATTTTATTATATAGTTTCTTTTTTATATTTATTTTAAAATCATTATTAAATTCATTTAAACTTTCATTTTTATAATCTATCTTATTTTTTAAACTTACCTTTTTTTCCGGTTTATAAAAAATTCCTTTAGGAAATTTTAATTCTTTCTGCTTTGGTAAATTTATACCAATTAAATTATTCAAAATTTCATATCCAAAATATCCAATATACAAGTCTAAGTTCTTATTTCTTGGTTTATTTTTGTTTATTTTATTAATAAAGTTATGAACATTATTTTTAGTTAATATAATTCTTTTAGAAAAATTTGTATAAAGATCAAAACCTTTATTTGATTTATATATAATAAATGGCTTTTTTGACTTACTAATAGTCTTTAAATAATCTTGTGTTATCAATGTATTATTCTGTTTGTAATCTTAAAACTGCTTCTTCTTTTATTGGTAAGTGTATAATTCCTGCAAAAACAGATAGCACTATAGCTAAATACCAGGCATAATCATATGATCCATAAATATCATGAAACAAGCCGCCTAAGTATGCTCCAAAGAATGAACCTATCTGATGACTTAAAAAAACAATGCCATATAGTAGACCCAAATATTTAGTTCCAAATATATGAGCAACTATTCCACTTGTTGCTGGTACAGTTGATAACCATAAAAAACCAAAACTAGCACCAAAAATAAATGCACTAATATTGCTTGGCGGTAAAAAAATAAAAAAACATATTGAGACCCCTCTTAATAAATAAATTCCACTTAGAATAATTTTTTTACTCATCTTTGTGGATAAATAACCGCTTAATAGAGAGCCTAATATATTAAACAAACCAATTAAAGATAAAATTGCTGCAGCTGTCCATCCTTCTAAGCCTCTATCAATTACATATGTTGGGACATGCGTTCCAACTAATGTGATATGAAATCCACATACAAAAAAACCAGCAGTTAAAAGAATATAACTTTTGTTCTTAAATGCTTCACTAAGCGCATTAATTGTACTTTGATCATTAGGTTTTTCAATTGAGCCTATCAATGAGGGTGATCTAACAAAAAATGCAGTAAAAAAACCTACAATTAAAACGATTGCAAATATATATAATGTACTAACCCAACCGTTATTTGCTAACGAATATGATGTGTATAGAGGTGAAATAAAATAGCCAAATGAACCAACAGCAGTAACAATACTCATGGCTATAGTTCTATTTGATAGTGGAAAATGTTTCCCGACGATTGACATTGGTATACTTATTGCGGTACCACCTAAACCAATACCAACAAGAATTCCAAGGTCCATTTGGAAAAAAAGTCCAGTATTAGGTCCAGAGTATAAAAAATAAATACCTAAGATATAAAAAATAAAGGCTACACTAATTGCCTTATGGCCTCCATACTTATCAGCTATTGCACCAAATATAGGACCAGTTAATCCCCACATTAACATTTGAAGACCAATGGCTAGGCCAGATTCAGTAATACTTACATTAAGATCGTTTTTAAAGTCTGTAAAAAATAAACCAAAAGTTTGTCTTACACCAAGAGATATTAGAACAACTGCACATGCAGATATTAATGTTATTAAAGCGGTATTATTCTTAATGAATTTTTCTGAACTCATTTTAAGTGTTTAAGGGATTTTCTCAAATCTTCAATCAAATCTTTTGGGTCCTCTAAACCTATGTGTAATCTTACCAGATGTTCATCTTTTGGTAAGTTTAAAAATTGTCTGTTTCCTTGTTCACGTTTATCTTGATATAATGCTAAACTCTCAAAACCTCCCCAACTATAACCATATCCAAATAACTTTAGTGAGTTTACAAATTTTATAACTGAATTTTTATTTTTTGATTTAATCTTTAATCCCATTAGACCAGATGCTCCTGAGTAGTATTTCTTCCACATTCTAAAGTTGAATGAATCTTTTTTATGTGGGTACAGGAGTTTTATATTTTTATATTTAGCTAAAAAATCTGCAACTTCTCTTGAACTTTTTTCATGTTTGTCTAAACGAACATCTAAAGTTCTTAAACCACGTGTAATTAAATATGCATCATCTGGACCAAGCCTTAATCCTGTAATTTTATTTGCTTTATCAACAGCTTTAAAAACTTTTTTGTTAACAGCAAGACTTCCTCCCATTACATCTGAATGTCCTGAATAATATTTGGTAGCAGATACAACTGACATATCAAAACCTAATTTAATAGGTTTTAAAAAATATGGAGTTCCCCAAGTGTTATCTATTGCTGTTAAAATTTTATTCTTTTTAGCAACTGATAAAATTTTACCAAGATCTTGAAAATCAAAAGAGTTACTTCCAGGATTTTCAACAAAAATTAATTTAGTTTTTTTTGTAATCTTTTTTTCTATTGTTTTTAAATCATGTGGATCATAAAATATTGTTTTAATATTAAATTCTTTTAAAAAATCCTGAGTTAATGATCGTGTTGGATTGTAAGTTGGATCTGCAACAATAATTTCATCTCCAGGACGTGTAACACTAAAAATTGCAAGAAACACCGCTCCAAAACCAGTTGGAGTTAAAAAAACATGATGAGACTCTTCTATTTTTTTTAATATTTGTGAAAGTATGTAAGTTGTAGAAGTTCCTTGTCTTCCATAATCATAATGTCCACCTGTTGGATTTTTTTTAGCTTTATTCTGCATTTTTCTAATATCCTGCATAGATTTAAAAATAATTGTGGATGCTCTTACTACAGGTGGGTTAACTGACTGATTATGGTAATCTTTTGCTGTATGTTTTAGAAATGTTTTAAAAGAATTGCTCATAAAAAATTTGATATGTCTAATCGACAATGCTATATCCCTGCAATAACGTCAATAAAATTATAAAACAGGGAGTGTATGGGTTATCCGAAGAAACATAGAGGTCGTAGAAAAATGGGCTCTAAAAAAAGAAGAGCTAGGAAAAAAAATAAGAAAAAATAGTTCTTTTGATGGATAAGATTCAAAAAGTTAAATCAATTAGCATTTGGATATTTATAGTTCCATTTATATCCATTAATGTCTGCTTAATACTTATTAATGAATTTCAGTGGATCTTTCCTAATCAAGAAGATGTCATACATAATGCATTTCCATATTTTGATGGCCAAGCATCTATAAGTAGAACTGTAAGACCTTACCCTGCATGGTTAATATTTAAACCTGCGATGTTTTTAACTTCTTATTTATTGATCAAATACTGGCTTTACAATAAAGAGATAATTCAATTTTTTGATGCTGACCATAAATATATAAGGAAATTTATTTTTTTTGGCATATGTTCTGCGGTGGCCTTAACTATTCATTCTATATTTTTAGGTATTAAATTTGAATATGATCTTTACAAATTATTTAGAAGGGTAATTATGTTGTCTTTTATAATTTTTGAGATTATTGCTCAAGCCTATCTTGTTATAACTCTTTATTCATTACGAGATAAGTTGTCAGTTTATATAAATAAAGGATACTTAAAAATGAAAATATTTTTAGTTTCCATTTTAGCTATTGTTGCAATAATAAGTGTTCCTCTAATAAGTTTACCTGGTAATAAATTTTTAAAACATGCATTAGAGTGGGATTATTTTTTAGGCGTTATTACTTTTTATCTATTAACATTTCTTATGTGGAAAAGAAAAAAAAAATAAATTAGTTTGTTATCCAACCACCACCAAGTACTTTATATCCATTATTGTTTTTTGAATAGAAAACGCATGCTTGACCTGGCGCTATTCCTTGTTCTTCTTCAAGTAAATCAACATAAGCAGAAGTATCATTAATATCTATTTTAGCTTTAATTAATTTTCCGGTAGATCTAACTTTAATAAATAATTCTTTTTCAAAGTCTTTTTTGTCATTTGTTATTATATTTAAATCTTTTAAATTAATCTTTGTTTTAATTAAATGTTCCTTACCTCCAACAATTATCTCATTTACGTCAGCAATAATCTTAATTACATAAAGAGGGTTATTGTCTGAAATTTTAATTCCTTTTCTTTGCCCTATCGTATAATTAATAATTCCATCGTGTACACCTATAACTTTTCCATCCATATTCTTGATATTGCCTTTGCTAAAAGAGTTTGGTCTAAATTTTTCAATAACGGATGCGTAATCTCCATTTGGAACAAAACATATATCTTGACTATCAGGTTTATCTGCAACATTAAGATCTAATTTTCTAGCAATATTTCTTGTTTCATCTTTTAATAAATTACCTAATGGAAATCTTAGAAAATTAAGTTGTTCTTTTGTTGTATTAAATAAGAAATAACTTTGATCTCTATTTAAATCCATACCTCTATACATCTCCGTGCTGTTATTCTCTGTAATGCTTTTGACATAATGACCAGTAACTAAAGCATCAGCATTTAAACTCTTAGCTTCTTGAAATAGATCTGTAAATTTAACTGTTTGATTACACTGAACACATGGTATCGGGGTTTCTCCACTCAAATAACTATCTATAAAATTGTCTATAACTCCTTCTTTAAACCTGCTTTGATAATAAAGAATTTTATGTTCTATTTTTAGTTTGTCAGCTACTCTTTTAGCATCTAAAATATCTTGTCCTGCACAGCATTGCTTAGACTGAGCCGTTTCTTTAGTATCATTATAAAGCTTTAAAGTTATACCTATTACTTTATAGCCCTCACTCTTCATCATTGCAGCAACAGTGGATGAGTCAACCCCACCAGACATTGCAACTACAACTAAAGTGTCCTTCGGGTATTTTGCTATTCCAATCGAATTCAATTTTGTCATATTTAATGATATTTATTCCTATATTTTATATAAGTAAATTAAATGATTTTAGATTATGAGCCAGGCGACAAAGTCACTAATCCGAACAATAAAGATTGGGGTATAGGGCAAATTCAATCAATAATTAATGGTATAGTAACCGTTAACTTTGAAAATGTAGGAAAAAAAGTAATAAACACTAAAAACATTAAGTTAGAAAGAATTAAAAAATGAATATAGAAGAAACTAAAAAAATAACGCTTTCTTTAATTGATACATTTAATGAAGCAGGCAGAATTGCTTTAATCTTAAGAGAGTCTGGACTAAAAAAAGAAATTAAATCTGATAATACACCAGTAAGTAATGGTGATATAGAGGTTAATAAAATATTAACCAAAAAAATATCTGAAATAACACCTAATATAGCTATTGTATCAGAAGAAAATTCGGCACATAAAAATGATCAAAACTTAAAAAATTTTTGGCTGATTGATCCAATAGATGGGACACGAGATTATATAAATAATAGAGATGAATTTACATTAAATGCTGCATTAATATTAAATAAAAAACCTGCTATAGGAATAATTGCTGCACCAGCGAAGAAAAGAATTTTTTACTCTTATGCAACATCGAATAGTTTTGAGTTAATTAACAATCAAGAAATAGCTTTAATTAATAAAAAAAAAGAACACAAAGGAATAAAAGCCGTTAGCTATTCGAGTAATATAAACTCAGAGATTTTAGAAATACATAAAAGGTATCAAATTACATCTTGTCAAAAAATGAAAAGTTCTTTAAAGTTTTGTGTTGTTGCAGCTGGTGAATTTGATTTATATGCAGCAGAACCAAGAGCATGCGAATGGGATATTGCTGCGGGACACGCAATATTAATTCATGCGGGAGGGCAAGTGACAGACTTTGAGGGAAATGAAATTTATTATGGTAAGCCTAAATTTAAAAATCCAAGTATAATTTTAAAAAATAAAGATATTATATAATGAGTGAACAATTAAAAACAATACTTATTATAATAGTTTCTGTTTCTATATTTGGTTTGTTAGTTTTTGTTTTTGTTAAAAATTACATAAGAAACAAAATTAATTATCTTGTTAAAACAGAAAAGAATAAGTCAAAGTAGTTTTATAATTTTTAAATAATCTTCTTTATCAATATCCATAATCCTTTTCGAGGTTTCAAAATCAAAACCATTTCTTGCTAGTAGAGAAATATCTTTTTTATAAAATAACGGTCTGTTATCTTCAGTTCTTGAAGGTCCAATCCTTTTTTTTTTACAAATTTTAATTCCAGAAAAAAAATCTTGATCTGAGTTATCTTCTTTAATTTTATCTATTGTTTCTTTTATGTAATTATCTTTAATACCTTTATTAAATAGGTAACTTCTTATTTTATTAATAGAGCTACCTCTTTGAATTAAACTTCTAGATTTACTTTCTGAATAAAATTTATCACTTATAAATTTACTTTTTTCAAGATCAATTAAAACAACATCAATTAAATCTATAATATCTTGCTTTTTTACATTAGGAATTTTTGCTTTAAGATATTTTTTTAAAAGATATGTTCTTAATTGTTGCTTTGAGGGTGCGTATTTTTCAATATAAGCAAAAGAAAAATTTCTCATTTCTTCAATTGTAACTTCTAAAGTTTTTTTTCTATTTCTCATAGGAATCATGATATCTTGTAATATAATATACTAAATAATGATCGAGCAAATTATTACATTCTTTACTGTGGAAATGACCTACCTTTGGTTAAATCTTGGAGTTTTACCATTTTGGTTTGTGTTAATAATTTTTCCACAGTCACAAATATCTAGAGTCTTTATAACTTCAATTTTTCCAATATTTATTTTGAGTTTAGCTTATTCTTACTTGCTGTATGGTGCGTATGTAAATGGTTATGACTTTTTACAAAATTTTAATCTTTATTTAGGATTGAATGAAGTTTCTAATTTATTTGAATACCCATCTTTCTTGATATTATTTTGGGTTCATTTTTTATCTATTAATTTATTTTGTGGTGGTTGGATAGTCAAAGATTCACAAAAATTTGGTATTAATAAATTACTTATGTCACTACCACTCATGATTACATATTTAATTGGCCCAATTGGTTTAACTTTATATTGGTTAATAAGAATATTTTATGCAAAAAGATTGAGTCTTCATGACTAGGAAAATTGATTTTTATTTTGATTTTATTAGTCCCTACTCATACTTGGCACATAAAAAGATAAAGATTATAAGAAAAGAAAAAAATATTAATTTTAACTACAAGCCAATCTTAGTTGGTGGTCTCCATAATTTACAAGGTATAACTGCACCAACTTTTATTAAGTCTAAGCTTAAACATATGATAAGCGACTGTAATTTAATCGCAAAAAAAAATAATATTGATTTTATTTGGAATTCTAAATTTCCCTTAAACTCCTTAAGTATTATGCGAGGCTATCTTTTTGCTAATAAAGATATTAAAGATTTATATTTAGATATAATTTTTGAAGCATACTGGAAAGAAAACAAAGATATTTCTAATGAAGAAATTTTAAAAATGCTTCTTAAAAAATTTCAAATTAATTTAAATGATTTTTTAAAAGGTATTCAAGATCTAAAAATTAAAGATGAATTAAAAAATTTTACTCAGGAGGCTCATGATAAGGAAATATTTGGTGCTCCCACTTTTGTTGTAAACAATAAAATATTTTGGGGACAAGATAGATTGGAATTTGCTTTAGATGAGTACAATAAATAGTTTAAACTATTTTAAAATCACTTTGACTTATTGCAGCAAAGCCACCATCAATATGTGAAACTTTTTCAAAGCCCATTTCTTTCAATGCTTTAGCTGCAAGGGCAGACCTTAATCCACCAGCACAAAATAAAACCATTTCTTTATTCATGTCTAGTTTACCTGTTTTAAAATAAGGTCCTTGCGGGTCTAACCAAAATTCTAACATGCCTCTTGGTATATGGTTTGAGTTTTCAACTCTACCTGTTTTATCTAGCTCACCTTTTTCTCTAATATCAATTAAATTACATTTATCTTCATTGGATAATTTAAAAGCTTCTTCTGTTGAAATAGTCTTTACTTCTTGAAGGGCTGTTTGTACTAATTCAGATGATGATTTAATTGTCATTTTATTAATTTTTTTAAGTTAAAAAGTTATATAATGCAATAATATTTGAATATATGAAAAATAAGCCCACCAACCCAAAAAAAACGTTTTTAGACAAATTTTTTATAAAATTAATTAGAAAATTTGGGTACGAAGTAATAGATCAAACAAATTTACATATTCCATCGAAAAATCTTCAAGCTAATGAAAATTTAAGTGAAAGTGGAAAACAATCAATAAGTATACCGCTTGGAAAAACTGAGATTACAAGAAAAGTAAAAAGCCTAACCATCATTATAAGATCTTATACATTTGGAGATGTTGATGACAGTAAGGTTATGCTTGATCAAAATAAAAAAAGAATATTTGATTTACCCAAAATTGAATACACCCTAAGAACTTTAAAATCAGTCATTAAATCTTGTGAAATAGCAAATAAATCTTTTAAAGATGTAAATATTAAAATTATTGTTACTGATGATAAATCAAGCAAAGAAAGTTTAGATAAAATTGATCAAGTTTTAAAAGCAAGCAATTTAAAAACAGAACTTATTAATCTTAAAGAAAATGAATTTAATGATCAAATTGAAACAATTGATACCGAGGGAAAAGATATTTCAAAAAATATGATTTCTAATATGAGAAATTTATTTAAATCTATAGAAATTGCTGAAACTGAAGATACAGATTTATTTTATTTTTTAGAAGATGATTATATTCATACAAAAGAAGCTATAACGGAAATGCTTTTTACTTATGAAAAAATTAGTTCCCAGTTAAATCAAGAACTTTTTTTATGTCCAGCTGATTATCCTTATCTATATTCATCTATTGATAATTCAAAAATATTTTTTGGGAATATGAGGCATTGGCGATCAGTTAATGAGACATTAATTACTTTTTTAACTAGTAAGAAAATGATTAATAAATATCTTGTTGAACTTAAATTAATGTCAACTGTAAGACATCACCCAATGGAACTTAAATTACACGAGATATATAAAAAAGAATATTGTATATCTCCAATACCTTCTTTGGCAATGCATGCAACTAATATTAATTCAACTTATGGATTACCATCTAACTTTGACTGGAAAAAAATTTGGGATGAAAATCAATAAGGTGATTAATTTTTTAATATGCTTAGCTTTAAAGTAAATTTCAAAAGTGCAAAAATTCCCTCTAAGAAAATTTTAAATGGTAAATATATTTTTTTAGAGCCTTTAAATATTAGTAAACATTCTAAAGACTTATTTTTAAATTTTTCAAAAGACAAAAAAAATATTATTTGGAAATATTTACCGTATGGTCCTTTTAAAAGTTACTCTAATTTTAAGAAATGGTTAAAATCAGAGTGCTTAAAAAAAGATCCTTTTTTTTATTCAGTCTACTCAAAAAGACATAAGAGGTACTGTGGCATGGTAAGTTATTTAAGAATAGTACCTGAACATGGTTCGATAGAAGTTGGTCATATAAACTATTCACTGATATTGCAGAATACAGTAGAGGGAACTGAAACAATGTATTTAATGATGTACAATGCCTTTGAAAATTTGGGAAATCGTAGATATGAATGGAAATGTAATAATTTAAATAAAGACTCCAAAAAAGCAGCTAAAAGATTGGGTTTTAAATATGAGGGAATATTTAGACAAATGTTTGTTTTTAAAGGAAGAAATAGAGATTCTGCTTGGTTTTCTATTATTGATAAAGAATGGAAACAAATACAAACAAGGTTTAAAAAATATCTTAATCCATCAAATTTTGACAATAACTACAAACAGATAAAAAAATTATAAAAAAAATAAGTTGTACTGTTTTAGGGAAGCTTTGTGAGTAGTACAAAGTTTACCTATAGTGAGAGTTTAATCTCTAATTGCGTAGGCTCTAACTCCTATTTCCGCAACATCAGTTCCAAGTTTTTCAGCTTCTTTACTTATACGTAAGCCAACTGTTGCTTTTAAAGTTTTAAAGATAATAAATGATAGTATAAAACTGAAAGAGCATACTGCTAACACTCCTGTAAACTGCATTCCAAAAGATGTATCTGGGTTACTAATTGGAACAATTAAAGTTCCAAATGTCCCAGCAAACATATGAACTGGAATAGCACCAACAACATCATCAAGTCCTCTTCTTTCTAAAAAATTTGTACCAAAGTACATGATTAAAGATCCAATCGAACCAATGACTATTGCTAATCCAGGTGTTGGATTAAGAGGTTCGGCTGTAATTGCAACTAACCCTGCAAGAGCACCATTCAACATCATTACTACATCAGTTTTTCCATCAAGTAATCTTGTAACTACAGCACCTGTTACAACACCAGCTGCACCAGCAAGATGGGTATTCACTGCAATTTGACTTATAGCTGTTACATCATCAAATGTTCCCATTGCAAGTTGACTAAAACCATTAAAACCAAACCAACCAAACCATAATAAGAATGTTCCTAATGTTACTAAAGGAATACTTGAAGCTGCAAATGGTACTAGTGATTTAGGTTCACCTTTTTTTCCAAATCTACCTTCTCTTGCGCCTAAAACTATCACACCTGCTAAAGCTGCTGCACCACCACAGGCATGAACCAAAGTTGATCCAGCAAAATCAGAGAAGCCTGATGTTGCTAACCAGCCTCCACCCCATTGCCAACCCATTGAAATTGGATAAATAAATCCACCCATTAATGCCGCGAAAATAAAAAACGGCCAAATTTTAATTCTTTCTGCGACTGCTCCTGATACAATTGAAGCTGTTGCACACACAAACATTGCCTGAAAGAACCAATCAGAACTATCTGAGTAACCTGTTTCGATACTAGAATTAGCACTCCATATTGTAAATGAACCAATAAAACCACCTTCTGGTATTCCATAAGCTAAATTATAACCAAATAAGAAAAAGACTATTGAACAAATAGCAAATTTTCCAACGTTTTTAGCTGCAATCGTTGACACACTTTTTGTAGTAACTAGACCACATTCTAACATACAAAATCCTGCAGCCATCAAAGCTACTAGAACCGATCCTATATAAAATGCTAAAGTATTAAAGATATACTGACCTTCTGCTGATATTGATGTTTCAGCAACACTAGAATTAGTCATACTTAATAAAAATATTAAACTAAAAATAGGTGTTATTATGTTTTTAATTATTTTTGGCATTAAGACCTCCCGTTTAAATAACTTTATATTTAAGTCTTATTAAAAAACTAATGCTGATGTAGAAAAAGGGGTATGCTTTATATGCATACACTAACAGCCTTATTACATTTCTGTAAAAGGCTGTTAATTAATTCGAAACTCAGTTATTTGTTGAATACTTCTTTTAGTGCTTTTGCTGGTAAGAACTTAACTTTTTGAGAAGCTCCGATTTGGATTTGCTCTCCAGTTCTTGGGTTTCTTCCAACTCTTGCTTTTCTTTTAGCAACTTTATACGTACCAAAACCTGCAATTTTAACTGAATCGTCACCTTTTAAGGCATCTAAAATAGTGTTGGTAATTGTATCAAAAGTTCGCTCTGCATCTGCTTTACTAAGGTTTAAAGAACCTGAAAGTTTAGTAATCAGTTGTTTTTTGTTCATTTTTTTGCTCCGGTTTTAAAGGTTTTTTTACTATCTTTTACATAAAACCTTATAAATCAAGTTTTTTATTAGTGTTATTAGAAGTAGCTAACACAATATATTGTAAGATATCAAATAAACATTGATTTTAAAGGATTTATTAATATTTGAACAATAAAAAAATTAAAATAAACCGAGATCTTTAAGGTCATTAAAGGTTGTAAAGAACATCAAAGATAACAGCAAAAACATACCGATTCGAAAAAAACCTTCTTGCACTTTTTGACTTAGAGGGTGACCTAAAATTTTTTCAAAACCATAGAACATTAAATGTCCACCATCTAATAATGGAATTGGAAAAAGATTGATAAGGCCAAGACTAATAGAGATATAAGCCATCATATTTAAAAAAGGCATAATACCAAATTCAGCTACTTGACCTGTAATCTTTGCAATACGTATAGGCCCGCCTAATTGAGAGCTGTCACCAGAACCCCTAATCATACTACCTATATACTTTAATGAAGAAGCACTAACATAATACACCTCACTAATAGCATAATAAATAGCTTTGATTGGTCCCAATTTAACATGGTTAATTTCATTATTATAAGCTCCTAACTTAATACCTACTATTCTCTTATTCATTTTATTTTCCAAATTATCTTCACCAGGGACAATTTTAGGTTTAACTTTGTAAGTTAAGTTTTGATTGGATCTTGATATTGTAAAATCAACAAACTCGCCAGTTGACATCATAATAAACTTTGAAACTTCCATGATGCTTTTAACTTTATTACCATCAATTGAAACTATTATGTCATTATTTTTAAGTCCAGCTTCCATAGCAGGGCTATCTTTTTGAACTTCATTAATCACTGCTGGAGTAAAATCTTTACCAACAAACATATAAGCAGAAAAAAATATAGCTATAGCCAATAAAAAATTTGCTAGTGGTCCAGCTACAACAATTAAAGCTCTTTGATACAATGGTTTAAGAACAAATAATTTTTTTTGATCTTCTTTGCTATATTTATTTATTATTTTTTCTTGGTCAGCTTGACTAAAAACATTTCTGTCACCAAAAAACTTTACATATCCTCCTAATGGTATCCAACAAATTTTCCAACGTGTTCCGGATTTATCGTTCCAACCAAATATTTCTTTACCAAATCCAATCGAGAAATCAGTAACACCTACACCATATTTTTTTGCAAAATAATAGTGTCCATACTCATGAATAAATACAACAACTAAAATAAGAATTAAAAAAGGAATAATAGTGCCCAACATAATATTTAGTTACTATTGTATGACATTTTTTGATTATCTCAACTTCCAAATAACTGCAGGAGTAAATGTAGCAATCAAAAAAGATAGAAAAAGTAATGATTGAGACACAAAGCTTGGAAATAACTCAGCTGGTAAAATTATACCAATCAATAAACTCTTAGAAAAATCAGGTGCTGGAAATAAAAGAAAACCTCCAATTAATCCAAGAATTATTGAAATATACGCATTTTTTTCATTCAAATTCTTATTATAGAAACTGTAGAAAACAGTTAATACAAACGCACAACAAAATAGATCTGCAAGTAGAAATAAATATAAAACACTAAATCCTTTTGAAGCTATAATAAAAGTTACTATAGAAAGACCTATCATAAATTTTTTAGAAAATCTTACATAATCTATATTTTTACTGAAGTTAAAAGTTGCTTTTCCATCAACTATAATTAAGCTTGAAATAGCATTAACTAATGTATCAACAGTGCTTATTGTTAATGATAACCCTAAGATAATTATTATCATTGATAAAAATTCTGTTTGCTCACTTAATAATAAAGAAAAAAAACCAAGGTCTGGAATAACTTTTGGATCAGCTGAGACGGCAACTAGTCCACTAAATCCCATGAATAAAACAATTGGAATAATTACAATAAATGCAACAATTAGACTTTTCCTTAATACTTCATTATTTTTAGCAGCATAAACTCTTTGCCAATTTCCTTGATGAAAAAGATTAGTTGCAGCAACTGCAATAAAAAAAGTTAATCCTGCAGTATAATTTGGAATATAGTTACCACTTAGTAAGTGAGGACTTTTTTCATTAATAAATGAGAAAGAGAATTGTTTACCAGTAAAAGATGTTAGATAAAAAACTAAAATTAAAAATAAGCATACAATTACAATCATTTGAATGTTATCAGTAAAAATTGATGCTCTTAAACCACCATAAAGTGTGTACGTAAGAGTTGCAATCAGTATGACTAAAGAAGTAATCCATAACTCAGTGTCAGATATATAATTTATTAATATTGCAACTGCTGTAATTTCAGCACATAAAAAAACAAACATATAAAATATAGTCATCAACAAAATAAGTTTAAATAAACTCTTACCAAATCTTTTTCTTAAAAATTCAATTAAAGTCGATCCTTTTGGAAATTCTGTTCTAATCTTTTTTCCTAAATAAATTAAAAAAATCATTGGAAACGCTGTACCTAGTGCGTAACCAATTACAGCTCCTATTCCACCCCATGTTGCAGCTGATGCCGGACCAAATAAAATCCAAGCTCCGAGAGCGGACGCAACTAAGCTTGTGGTTAGCGAAAAAAAACCCATATTTCTATTCGCTGTTAAATAACTATTAATACTTTGATGTTTTTTAGAATAAACTAATCCAATAAATGTAAATATTAAACTTATAACTATGACAAGTGTTATTGATGTTGATTGATCTATATAGTTTATTTTATCCATTATTCTCCCTTTCTGAATTACCGGACAGGTTATTAGGGTTTAATCTCAGTCATTTACGACACCCCTTAATTTTTACTATATAACAATATATAATAAATTCCATTATGATTTTTAAACAAATCTTTGATAAAAGCTCAAGTACTTTTACTTATTTGATTGCTTCAGCTAAAGGAAGGGAGGCTTTAATAATTGATCCTGTTTTAGATAATATTAATGAATATATTGATTTACTAAATAAATTAGACCTAAAATTAGTAAAGGTAATTGATACCCATATTCATGCTGATCATATTACCGGTGCTAGCAAACTAAAAGAGCAGACAAATTGTACAACAATAATGGGTGAACAAACCCCGGCAGTTACAGTAGAGTTAAAAGTAAAAGATGAAGAAATTATTAAACTTGATCAAATAGAAATAAGAGCACTTTATACACCTGGACATACTTCTGACAGTTATAGTTTTTTGATGAATGAGTGTTTATTTTCTGGAGATACATTGCTTATAAATGGAACTGGAAGATCAGACTTTCAAAATGGAAGTGCTAAAGATGCATATAACTCAATTTTCAATAAATTGCTAAAACTACCAGAAAAAACTCTTTTATATCCTGCTCATGATTATAATGGTGAAAAAGTTAGTTCTATTGAAAAAGAAAAAAAATTTAATCCTAGGTTACAAGTTAACAGTGAAAATGAATATATAGAAATTATGAATAACCTAAATCTTCCAGAGCCAAAGATGATGGATATCAATGTTGCGAGAAATATTAAACTAGGAGCTTAATGGGGCTTAATCTATATTGAAGTTTTTATAGCTTCGTAAATTAAATCTCTGCTTGTTTCACCAATACTTCTGTAAACTTCTTTATTATCTTTAAAAATTAAAAGTGTAGTTTGGTATTGCACATTTAGTAAGTTTGAGATTTCTTTATTTTTTATATCAAATGTGAAGTATTCAATATTATCAAATTCATTTTTAGCTTTATTTAAAACTTTCATTTGACTCGCACAAGATGAGCAATATTTTAACCAAGAACTTACCACCACAACTTTTCCATCTGATTGTGCTTTATCAAACAACTCTTTAGTAAAAGTTGTTTTTTTTTCATCCGCATTAACACTGAATGCAAATATACAAAAAATAAATATAAAAAACTTTTTCATAGTATTTTATACAATAAATATTAAAAACCAGTAAGAGATTAGTCCTGCGAAAATTGTCGCAATGACGTTTTTGCTACTATAACCAACAAGTATTGCTATTGCTGCAGCCCATATTTTTGGATTATTTTCTAAATCTAAAGAACCCGTGTTATCTAAGAATATTGGTGGAAAAATTATTGCTGGAAAAATTGCAGCAGGAACATAAGAAAGTATTTTTTTAGTTTTGTTATTAAAAATATCTTTTTTAAGTAAAAAAATCATAGAAAATCTTGTTAAAAAAGTAATTACTCCACAGTAAACTATAAGCGACCAATTCATTATTTTTCTTTTGAGTTCATTAAAGTTAATAATGCAGCTACTACCAATGCTGTTAGAGCAGCAACAATTATATACGCCTTAAAAGGAATTGAATTAAAACCAATAGTGGCAACTATTCCTGAAACAAACATGACAATAATATTTTTAAATTTTCTAAAATCATCGATCAATAGAGCTAAAAATGTTAGTGAAATAGTAAAACTTAATCCTAAATCCTCAGGAACAACGGAGCCCAAAACTATACCTAAAATGGTTGATGTCTGCCAAATAATCCAACATGTAAAACCTGCTCCTAATAAATGAAAATGTTTATTTTCATTTTTACGATTATTCTTAAAATATATATTTGAAACGGCAAAAGCTTGATCAACCATCACATAAGATAAAATAATTTTCCAAGTAAATTTTAAAGTAGATAGATGTTCAGATAAAACTGCTCCATAAAGCAAGTGTCTTGAATTTACAGCTCCCACAGAACTTAAAATTACTAATGATGACGCTCCTCCAGAAAATAGTTGCAATAAAACTATTTGTGAGGCTCCTCCAAAAATTATAATTGAAAGTCCAAGTGTCATATAGGGACCAATCCCTAATTCCATTCCAATAACACCATAAATAATTCCAAAAGGAAATACTGGTATCATCAAAGGACTTACGTCAAATATTCCTTTGACTAAAGTTTTAAATTTATCATTCATTTCTAAATGCAGCTTTGTATTAGAAACAAACTATATGATCAATATGAATAGGTCTCTTGATACCAAATTTTTCATCAACTTCGTGTTGATGAATATGGTGAGAGTGAACAAATACAGGTATTAATTTACTACTTTCTGTCTTTAAAGTATAAATAAAGTTTGTACCTCTAAACTTTCTATCTACTACTTCTAATTTAAGATTACTTTTATCATCATGCTCTAAATCTTCTGGCTGTAATAAAAGTTTTACCTCAGATCCTTTTGGATAATGCTTTATAAAATTACCTGTTATTGTGCCTAAATCGTCACTTTCTAAACTATTTTCTCCTGTAACTTTAGCTGGTATTAAAATTCCTCTATTAAGAAAGTTCACAACTTCTATTGAATTTGGAAAATGATAAACATTATAAGGATCATCATATTGCTTTAAATGACCATCTAAAATTATTCCACATTTTGTACCTAAATAAAAAGCTTCATATGAGTCATGGGTAACTATTATTGTTGTTATCTTTTGCTCTGTTAATATTTGTTTTAATTTTACTTGAATTTCTTCTTTAAAACTTTGATCGACATTTGATAATGGTTCATCCAATAACAACAAGTCAGGATTAGACAATAAAGATCGAGCCAATGAAGCTCTTTGAGCCTCTCCTGAACTAATTTGATGTGGAAACTTATCTATTACATGTTCAATGTGAAGAAATTTAATTAGGTCATTAATATTTATTCCTTTTTTCTTTTTATTTCGTTCTGCACCAAATTTAATATTTTCCAAAACGTTATAATGAGGAAATAACGAGTTATCTTGAAAGGCCATTGATATATTTCTATTTTCAGGCTCTATATGCGTTTCTCTTGAGGATAATACTTTTTTCTTTAAAACAATTGTACCTGAATCAATTTTTTCTAACCCAGCAATAGTTCTTAAGATAGTAGTTTTACCAATTCCAGAAGGTCCTAATAAACAGACTATATCACCTTCATTTTCTATATTTAAAGAAACATTATTAACTTTGTTTTTTTTACTTGCCTTAAAAGTTACGTTGTTAATTTCAAGAAAATTTTTAGCCATATTTTAATCTTTAAGAATATATTTAGATGTTATCAAAATAAAGAAACTTGCGATAAGTACAAGAAATAATGAGGGTGCAGCAGCAGCCTCAAGTAAATCTTGAGAGGCAAAAATGTAAGCTGTTGTAGCAAATGTCTCAAAATTAAAAGGTCTCATTATTAGAGTAATTGGCAGTTCTTTAATAATTTCAATAGATATTAGAATTCCAATTAAAAGCATTGAGTTTTTTAGATAAGGTATATGGATGTTTTTAAAAGTTTTAAATTTAGAATAACCAAGCAAATAGGCACTTTCATCAATTGAATAATTTATTTTCAAGTAACCAGATTTAAGCCCATTGCTTGCTAAAGAATAAAATCTAACAAAGTAAACTATAACTAATCCTATAATTGAACCTATAAATATTGACTTAATTGTTTTAAATCCAAAAAAATTAATAATATTACTGTCAAACCAAGATATAAAACTAATGAAAGCCGCAGCTAATATTATTCCTGGTATTGCATAACCTGAAATAGAAAAAGTAGTCAAAATTTCCAGAAATTTACTTCTAGAAACTCTGTTCCCATAATTTGAAATAAAAGCAAAAGCAATTAACACTATGCTTGATAAAAATACTAATAAAATAGTATTTAGAAACAGTTCAATCAAATTTAAATCTACTAAATGTTTTGGAAAAATAATTGTCCAATAAAGCATTTGTAAAACTGGAAATAAAAAACTTATAAAAAAAACAGTTGCACAAAATAAAAATGCAAAAAATGCCTTATAATTGTTAAGTGCAATTACTGATTTTGATTTAAAGCCACCTTTCGATGATGTGTGATATTGAGCTTTTTTTCTAGATAGATTTTCTAAAATAAATAAACCAAGTATAAAAATTAATAGATAAAATGATAACCGGTTTGCTAACGTAAGGTCATCAAATGAAATCCATGCGTTATAAATTCCTGTTGTAAGTGTTGATATTCCAAAAAAAGATACTGATCCAAAGTCCGATAAAGTCTCCATAGCAACAAGTGAAAGTCCAGCTACTATTGCTGGTCTTGCAGAAGGAAGAATTATCTTAAAAAAAGATTTTTTCTTTGAAAAACCAAGGTTTTTTCCAAGTTCTATTAAATTTTGTGATTGGTAATGAAAAGATGCTCTAGTCAAAACATAAACATAGCCAAATAATGAAAATGATATAGAGATTATAGCGCCCATCATTCCATCAAGCTTAGGTATGAAAGCATTATAATTACCTTCTCCAAATAGATTTTTTAAAATTGAAAAAGCTGTACCATAATTTTCAAAAAATGCTGTTAATGAATAAGCGTATATATATGAAGGGACTGCAAAAGATAATATCAAAGCCCATTTAAAAAAGTTTACACCTGAAAAATTGTAAAATGAAACTAGGTATGCGCATCCAACGCCAATTATAAATGTTAAAACTAAAACACCTATTAATAATATGAATGAATTAAAAATATAATCGTAAAGAAAAGTATCTTTAAGAATTGAAGAATAGTTTCCAGTTGTTTCAAAAAAACTACTAAAGACAGTAACTATAGGTATAGCTACTACAATAGATATTAAGAATGAACTAAAATACCATATGTTAATTTTTTTACTCATTTTTACCCACACGTTAATAATATTAAGTAGAGTAAATAACTTAATATTAAAAACGTGCTGTGTTATAACCTCTTTATTTCCACTTAGCTGATAACATTAATTCTAATGCTAAAGCTTGGTTTTTCCCATAATTAGCTACCTTGGTATTTAAATCTTGTTTAAATCCAAGACCCATTTGTTTTACTAATGGATGTGGCTCAACACCTGTAATCATCGGATATTCAAATGTATTATTAACTATGTGTTGTTGTGCTTCTTTAGTTAACAAAAACTCAAGCAGTTTAATAGCATTAGCTTTATTTGGAGCGTTTTTTAATATACCACCACCACTAATGTTCATATGAGTTCCTCTATCACCTTGATTTGGAAAGAATGGTAGAACTTTTTTCGCTGCTGCTTGTTGCTCTGGGCCTTTTTTACCAGATAACATTAAAGCTAAATAGTATGTATTAGCTACTGCTAAATCTGCCTCACCTGCAGCTACTGCTAAAATTTGAGCTCTGTCATTTCCTTTTGAGTCTCTAGCCATATTACCTACAACTCCTTTAGCCCATTCTGCTGTTGCTTTTTTTCCATTGTTTTTAATTAATGACGCAACAAGAGATTGGTTATAAATATTGTTAGATTTTCTTATAACAATTCTACCTTTCCATTTGGGATCTGCTAGACCTTCGTAAGTCATTCCGTTTAGGTCATTTGCATTTACTCTTTCAGGTGAATAATAGATTATTCTAGCTCTCTTAGCTATTCCTGTCCATTTTGATGTTCTAAAATTTGATGGAACAGCACCTTTAATTGCTGGAGACATAGAATTTTGAAACATTCCTTTAGATGCAAATGCACCTAATCTTCCTGCATCAGCAGTAATATATAAGTCTGCCTTAGAATCTTTTCCTTCTTCGGTTATTCTTTTTTGAAGAGCCTTATCTTTACCAGATACAATATTTACTTTAATTCCAGTTTTTTCTGTAAATTTTTTATAAAGCTGGATATCTGAATCATAATGCCTTGCACTAAAAACATTAACTTCTGCAGCAAATGCTAAACTTTTAAAAAAAGTTAATATTCCAATTATTAGTATTATTTTTTTCACTTGTTTATCTCTTTCTCTACCCTAATTAATTTAGTTGCTAATTATTCTCAATGAGAATGATTATCAATCGCATTTATTGTCGCAGTTAGCAAGGATTAATTAAGATAATATTAAGATAAGTAAATTGCTTATAAAAGCCATTGAAATCACAAATCCAATAAAAAAATTGCAGTACATGAATGTAATTATTCGGTTTCTAATTCTTCTTTTTCTTACAAAAGGTTTGTCATCAAGATCTGAGAAGTCCCTTTCACCAATGACTTTATAATCATAAGTCCAACGCCATACAGAGTTGCCAAATCTCTCATCTGTATTGTTGTAATAGATAATCCAAGCAATAATATATCTGTGTGAAATATAAAAAATAATTAAAAGTATACCACTTATAATCATTCAAATATTAAAACATATTTAAAAGTTATGTAAAGAGTAATCTAAAACTGTTCAGACTCAGTGGAACCATCCATCGCTGTAGTCGAGCTTTTACCACTACTTATAGTATTTGATACTGCATCAAAATAAGATGTTCCAACTTCTCTTTGGTGTTTTACACTTGTGTAACCATCTTTCTCTCTAGCAAATTCTAGTTCTTGAATTTTGGAGTAAGCTGTCATTCCTTCAGTTTTATATTTTTCTGCAAGTTCAAAAATCGCAATATTTTGAGTATGAAATCCTGCTAGAGTAATAAACTGAAACTTGTAACCCATCTCACTAATTTTTTGTTGAAATGTTGCAATTTCAGCATCTGATAAATGTTTCTTCCAATTGAACGAAGGAGAACAATTGTAAGCTAATAATTTACCAGGAAACTTTTTATGAATTGCGTCTGCAAATTTTTTTGCTTCTTCAAGGTTTGGTGTTGCAGTTTCACACCAAATTAAATCTGAATATGGTGCATAAGCTAAACCTCTTGAGATAGCTTGATCAATTCCGTGTTTAACATAATAAAAACCTTCATGTGATCTTTCACCTGTTAAAAAAGGTTTATCATTTTCATCAAAATCATTTGTAATTAATTTTGCAGCATTGGCATCTGTTCTTGCTAAAATTATTAAAGGTACATCAGCAATGTCTGCGGCAAGTCTTGCTGCTTTTAAATTTTTAATCATCGT
>Ga0209362_1000478_pt1 | contig 35710 bp, 34 predicted proteins | sample SaaInlV_165m_DNA_FD_184680 | JGI IMG/M metagenome (GOLD analysis project Ga0209362, IMG submission 184680) | Marine microbial communities from expanding oxygen minimum zones in the Saanich Inlet - Saanich Inlet SI037_S3LV_110m_DNA (SPAdes)... | ecosystem: Environmental > Aquatic > Marine >... | reverse complement strand
ACACCTGGAGCCGTCGAACCACGACTTCCTGTCGCCGACACTGGCCACCGCCGACCTGATGCGAAGAGTTCTGACCGCAGCGGATCTGAAGAGCTGGCTCGAGAAGGCCGCCCCCGCCATGCTGGCTGGCAGCTGGCCCACCGAACCCGTCACCTGCCCCGACCCCGCCGATGGCAAACTCTCCCACCTCGACGGTCTCAACCTGTCACGAGCCGCAATGCTGCACGCCATCGCCGAGGCGCTGGGAGATCATCCGCAACTGCTCGCCCACGCAAAGACACACGCCGACGCCGGCTGGACCGGCATCCACCCCGACCACTACGCCGGCGCCCACTGGCTGGCATCGTTTGCGATGTATCTGGAGACGAAGCGGTGGCGGGTTACGGTGTGAGGACAGGGGGATCACTACTGTGAAGATGTTAGGAGTCGATCGTTCGCTCTGCCCCTGGCCACATTCAGAACTGGAGCCTCTCTCAAGGGCTTGCGACGGCGAGAGAACTCCAGAGGGCATCGTGGGCTGGCAGAAGCAGCAAGATCTCTTTGCCCGTATATGGTTGATAAATTATCGCTATTGTAAATCCCACTACTCAAATTTCTTGAGCTTTACCTCACTAGTGGATTCAGATTTATTCCCGTTACCGAATTTCCATGAACTACCATTTGGCCGCGGAGCGCGGACCTCACCTTGTTCAGTTTTCGATATATTTTTTGGGCTGGATTTCTCTTTCTCCGGCTTAGGATTTATCAGATCGAAATCAAAGAAATGAATCTCGGATCCGAAATCTAAACGGAGTCGCAATGTGTCGCCATAATTCCTTTTTGACAACTTATCAATGACCAACACTCCGCCGTGCTCATAGCCAGGGAACACAGTAGTAAGTTTGAGGACTTCACCATAACTTGAGAGTTCAGCCGCAAGGCCACTCTCGATTAGAGCCATGTTTTGAGCAGTCTGCATTGTTGAAATGGCGACCGCTGTATCTGCAATCGCAGGATTGTAGCTATACCCCGAATAAGATCCTGAATAATATCCCCCATAACTATCGGATCCTGAAAAACTACCTGAATCATAAGAATACGCGCTTTGCGAGGCAGAATATGCGCTGGCTGCGCCAGCCAATGCAGTCAAGACTAACGCCGTGTTTCTCTTGCGCTTAGCCTCGGACACAAGATCGTCGTATGACCACACACCGACAGGAAAATCCGCTGTGCCAACCAAGCTTGCAGATACAGAAGCGCTGCCAAGGTTAGTTGATACTTCCTCGTTATTCACTGCTTTGATAAAAAAATGATGGCGCTTATTAAGGGGTTGAGCCATCCCAATTGGAGCTATAACAATCTGGTTAATCTTCATAGAAGAAATCGCTTGGGCGCCATCAGAATATATCATTTGCTGACCCTCATCGATAACCGGGCTCGCTTTGAATACAATTTCAGGAACCACGCACCCGCTAACACAAACCGCAACGCATGACAAAAGAAGAGGAAATATCCCATTCCGCATTTTAGCACCTCACATCAATTCGCAGTTATCCGTCACTATCGTGTTAGCCCTATAAGTTCACATATAACTCTACCACTACATTCTTATAGGTTCCATGAGCGAAAGGGCTATGCTACGCAATCGATTGGGATTGAACTCCCACAAATCAAAGGAGAGAGAAGAGAGGTGAACTGCTCATGAACAAGAGTCTTATTACATTGACCATCGGGGTCTTTTTGTTGCTCGTTCCCAACACATCCGAAGCGCAGTATGGATCATACGGTGAGGTCTTCTTTGGCTCGGCAAAGCAGGTCGATACGGGCGTCAATTATGGCAGCGACACCAGTTTTGGATTCTGGGGAGGGATCCCCATCTCCGATATGGTCGCCGCTGAAATTGGATACGCAAACTATGGTGGCCCAACTTTTTCTGATGGATTTGATGTATTATCCATTAAAACAACGGCCCTTAATTTTGGAGCACGTTTTCAACTTCCAATAGACGACACTTTGGGCGCTCATGCCAGAATAGGTATAGCGCTTTGGGAACTAGAATTTGGCGGCGACTTTTTTGGTTCTTACGATGACTCAAACATCTACTATGGCTTTGGTGGTGACATCAAACTTACAGAATCAGCCTCCATCCTCCTGGACTACCATTCCCTCTCTTGTGAAGTTGCCGGAGTGAGCGGCTCACTGGACATTACAAATTTGAGCGTCGGTATTGGTTTCGAATTTTAATAATCGTTACATAGACTAGAAATTCAAACTGAACGGGGCGTTAGCCTAGTAGTTGGGAACCTAAATGACTGCCTTTAGATTTTTTGTAATCCTCATCATCATTCCAATCCTCACAGGTTGCATCCATACAAAAGTCCATAAACAGCCTCACTTTGACAAAGCGATGGCCTTGGGAGGTCCTGAGGAGTGCCGCGTTTACCAGTCCGGAGAAAACCCCTCAGGAGGTAAGGCAGGTGTTCCTTATGTAGCAGTTACAGCTAGCGGCGATCAGCTTTCTGATAGCGAATTTATCAAACGGGGGACAAAGAGACTCAGAGAGTTCAATCCTGATCTAATAATTGTGCAATCACCTCAAACCCAAAGAACTGGAACTTATCACTCATTTGGATTGTACTCAGGCTTCTCCACCCCAATCTACACTAAGACCATCACGTTATGGGCTTATAGGTACACTAAAGCCCGATTGGGAGTGCTTTGGGATAACGAGAGTCACATGGTGACCGTGATTACGAACAAAGCACTATACGAAGCAGGCTTGCTTGAAGGGGACACGATAATCTCAATCGATGAGACTCCTATACCAGCAATCTATGGTGAAGTGCTTGATTGGGAACCTGGCCAGGTCGTAAAAATTATTTGGATTAGACCTGGCACCGGACGTATGGCCGCAGAGGTTAAGCTAATCAATAACGAATAATAATAGAGCGACATCAAGTTTGCTACATGCCAACTTTGAGTATGCCTGTCCGGGGAAAGTGCAGGTGTCGACGCTTTCACTCCGCTGAATTCCCTGAATTACCCGTGTTCGTTTCACGGGCAGTTGGTTGTGGCGGTGCAATCGAGCGCATCGGCGGAGGGGTCCTCGCCGCAATCGGGGTAGGGCGCTGCTGGTGGCGGTGCCGATGGTGTGAAGAGCGAACTCAATGCGAAGATGGAATCGGCGATGTTGATCGATCCATCGTCATTGATATCACCGGAGTCGGTGCAGGCTAGCGAAGGCGATCCGGGAGTAAACAGCAGCGTGAGGATCCAGATCGGATCTCCGATGTCGAATCCACCATCGTCATTGGCATCGCCACGGAGGAACTGTATCGCAGTATTCGTCGATGAGAGGATTGCCAGCTCCGTGATATTGGTTCCGGACAGGTAGATCTCCTCCACGTTCGAACCGTCCAACCCCGCCCGATACACGAGGCCGTTACTGCTCGAGAGATAGAGGGATTGACCGACCGAGTCGACCACCAGATGGGTCACTCCTGGAGCCAAAGCTGGCTGGATAATCGTCTCGAGATTGGATCCGTCATCATCGCAGCGCTGGGTCGCACCCGATGCGGTCAGCCAGTAGATCTTTCCTGTCGCCTCATCATAACAACAGTCCCGAGGCCCACTGAGCCCACCCGGCAGGATGATCTCCTCACCTGTTCCATCGAAGTTTCGGCGGCTGATCGATCCGACCTGACTGTTGGTGAAATAGAGTTTTTGTGCGGCCGTGTCGATTCCGATCCCCGAGATTCCGAACATCCCACCGAGCGCCTGCGGATTGGAACCGTCGTAACCGATCGACACCAGCTGGCCATTGAAGGCATTAATCCAGTACAGGCGTTGATCGGAACGATTCGCAGCAAGTGCCTCGAATCCGAAGGGATACGAGGTGATCGACGCAGCGCCGGTACCGTCGAGATTGGCACTCATCAGCGAGAAGGGTTCACGGAAGTAGAAGACTTTTTCCGCCTCTCCATCGACAGAGAGTGTCACCGGAGGAGACTGAGTCGGTAAGACGATGGGTGTTGCCGAGGCCAGGTCCCACTGCACCAGATCAGTGCCATCGATCCAGTAAAGTGTCTGGCATTGTAGTGTCGGACAGATCGACAGAAATCCGAATAGAAAGATCAGCGAGAATCGCAATCGCATGGTCACCTCCAGCACGAATGATCTTTGATCTTACAACAGGATTCCTCACCCTGCACTGCTGCACCGAATCATGCGTTTCATCGAGGATTGGAACGGTTTGGCTCTGCTGTGCCGTTTACCGCTCTTCGATTCCGAAGGAGTAAACCCACACAGCGGGAGTGCCTGGAGCTGCGGCTCGAAGAAGAAGAGAGGCCGATCGCCAATCGATCCGGGGACGACCCATCACGCCTGTGACTGGGCTTCTTCCCACTGATCCATGGTGATGAGAATCTCTCTGGGCTTGGCTCCGCGGAAGGGGCCGAGGACTCCCTGGTCGCTCATCGCATCCATCAGTCGCGACGCGCGGGTGTAGCCGACGCCGAGCCTGCGTTGCAGCAGTGTGGTCGAGCCACGGCCGGTTTCCAGCACCACTCTCACCGCTTCCTCGAACAGATCATCCTCGGGAGCTCCCCCGGAACCACTACCGCTGGCGTGGCTTCCGTCGAGGAACGAATCGATCTCCTGCGAGAACTGCGGCTTCGCTTCCTTGCGCAGGTGCTTGACCACCTTGCGCAGTTCCTTGTCAGAGATGTAGGTGCACTGGGCACGATTGAGGCTGTCGGTGTTGGGCGGCGAATAGAGCATGTCGCCCATCCCGAGCAATCGCTCGCCACCCATTCGATCGAGAATCGTTCTGGAATCGATGCGACTGGCGACCTTGAAGCAGATTCGCGACGGCATGTTCGACTTGATCAGTCCGGTGACCACATCGACGCTGGGGCGCTGAGTGGCGAGGATCACGTGGATCCCCACGGCCCGTGACTTCTGCGCCAGGCGGATGATGGAAGTCTCCACTTCCTTGGCACTGGTCATCATCAGGTCTGCCAGTTCGTCGATGATGATGGTGAGGTAGGGCAACTGCTTGGGGGCCTGTTCCGCTTCCTCGTGAGTGGTCTTTTCGGCCAGACGATCGTATCGTTCCTTGTCATCGAGGTCGTTGTAGTCCTTGAGGTTGCGGACTCCAGCCTTCGACAGCAACTCGTAACGCTGATCCATCTTTCTCACCAGCCACTCGAGTGCAGCCGGAGCTTTTTTCATGTCGGTGATGACCGGTGTCAGCAGGTGTGGAATATCCTCGAAGGTTGAGAGTTCGACCATCTTTGGATCGACCAGGATCAACTTCAATTCATCGGGCGTTCGCGTCATCAGGATCGATGTGATGATCGCATTGATGCAAACTGACTTTCCCGATCCGGTCGATCCTGCGATGAGCAGGTGCGGCATTCGCGTGAGGTCCTCGACGAGCGGTTCTCCAGCGGCATCTTTTCCCAGCAACATTGGAATCATCAGATCGGAATCGTGGAAGACCCGGCTCTGGAGCAGTTCTCTCAGGACCACCGTCTCGCGCTGCTTGTTGGGGACCTCGATCCCCACCGTTGGCTTGCCGGGAATCGGGGCCACCACCCGGACACTCTGGGCGGAGAGCGCCATCGCCAGGTCGTCGGAGAGAGCGACGATCTTCTGCACCTTGGTTCCTGCGGCGAGACTCACCTCGTACTGGGTGATCACCGGGCCGCGCTGCACATTGGTCACAGCAGCCTCGATCTTGAAGGAGCGCAAGGCATCCTCGATGCGAGTGGCGACCTGATCGAGCTCTTCCTTGCCCTCCTCGTGGTTGACCACCGGAGGCTCGGAGAGAAATGAGATGGAAGGAGGAGAGTAGACCCCGTCAAAGGTCAGTTGCTCCTCCTCGAAGCCCACGACCGCCTGGTCATCCTGTTCCGGGCCGAGACGGATGGTCCGCGAGAAGGTCACCGGTGGAGTTTCCTCCACCTCTTCTTCTTCTTCCTCTTCGTCCTCTTCTTCTTCGTCCTCTTCTTCGTCTTCCTCTTCGTCCTCGGCGTACTCTCCCTCTTCGTACTCGTCTTCTTCTTCCTCGTCTTCCTCGTCTTCCTCGTCTTCCTCGTCTTCTTCTTCTTCTTCGTCGTCTTCCTCGTACTCGTACTCTTCGTCTTCCTCTTCTTCGTCCTCGTCATCTCCGAACAGGATGTTCTTTTCCTCTTCCGTCACTTCGGAATCGGGCTTCTTGCGCGACGATCGAGTGACCTGAGCGATCTTCTCACCGGCCGCTTGACCGGCACTGCCGAGCCCCCCGACCATCTTGCGGGCCACTCCCGGAGTCTTCAGTCCCAGCGAGGCGATGGCGCCACCGATCATCGCCAGTCCCACTCGTAACAGGTTGGCGACCGGCATCCCGGTGGCGAACATCAGTCCCAGAGCCACGGCGAGAAATGCGAAGATGGTGGTTCCAGTGATTCCAAAGGCGTCGAAGGCGGCCTGTCCCAGATACATGCCGATCAAACCACCACGATAGGGTAGGTCGACACCCATCAGGGATTGCTCGGTGAAGCGAAACTCGAGGGAGCAGACGGCGAAGCAAAGCAGTGCCAGTCCCCCGATACGAGGCCACCACGATTGGATTTGCACCTGGAACAGCAGCATGACTGACCAGACCGCAAAGATCCCCGCTAGCAAGAAACCGGCTACAGGGCCGAAAATGTTAAAGTGCGTTTGGGCGATGAAGTGGCCCGTCGAACCGCAGGCATTCGCTGCGCTTCGGCCGGTGGCCACCAGGTACTCACTGTAGAGTGCGACGAAAAAGAAGGCCGTGATCGCCAGCAAGACCAGCGCCAGTGCTTCCTTACCGAGCCCCGGTTGCGGAGTTCGAGTGGTGTCTCTTCGACTGCGCTTGGATCGATTCGATGTTGTCATCATTCCCCATTGAAGGCACGGTCGCCGCGGCGAGAAGCAACCTTTGTGCCGATGAACTCCACCAACTTCCGAGCCAGATCCACCTTTGAAATTTCCGGCAAGGAAATGGAGTGCCCTGCGGGTTCGAGCCAGATGTAATCCCCCATGGCCACACCCAGGTTCCCCAGCGTGTTGCAAAGTACCAGATCTAGCCGCTTGTTCACGGCCTTTCGCAACGCTTCTCGCCGATCTTCAGTCGCCTCGAGGGCAAAGCCGACCAGCACTCGGGCGCCCTTTTCTGCCCCCCTGCCAGCCAGAACATCGGGATTCCTCACCAGTTGTAGGTTCCAGTCTCCAGCGGACTTCTTACGTTTTCCGACAATTTTCTGCGCCGGGCGGTAGTCGCAAACAGCTGCGGTGGCGACCAGCGCATCGACCTCTGGCCACAGTTGGATGGCGATTTCCTCCAGGTCGAGGGCGGTGACAAAGGGGTGCAGATGGATCCCCTCCAGTGCCGGATGAGGGACCGGTCCGAGGGCCAGGTGAACCTCCCAGCCAGCATCACGAGCGGCGCGGGCGACCTCGATCCCGAGGATTCCACTGGCTCCGTTGGTGAGGAAACGGACATCATCGATCGGCTCCCGGGTTGGCCCTGCAGTGATCAGCAGGACCGGGGGATTCATGACATCTCTTTCGGAAGGACCAAACGGCTGACCACATCGTCGATCTGGTCAAGATCTGCCAGGCGGCCCGGGCCGACCGCACCGCAAGCGAGGTGACCGACCCCCGGATCTACCACCTCGATCTGTCTTTGCTTGAGGATGCCGATATTGGCCTGCACCGCGTCATTGCGCCACATACGATCATTCATCGCCGGGCACACGACCATCGGGCCATCCCAGGCCAGAGCCGTCAGACAAACCACATCGTCTCCGAAGCCATGGGATAACCGTGCGATGTGATCGGCACTTGCAGGAGCGATCACGAAGACATCGGCATCGTCTCCAGCACCGATATGCTCGGGACGATCACCGATTCCGATCGGATGCCAGATCTCCGAAATGACCTCGCATCGCGTGACCGCTTCAAAGGTGAGAGGTTGGATGAATTTACAGGCGGAGGGTGTCATGCGAACGCGCACGGTTGCGCCTCGCTGAGTCCACCGGGATGCGAGTTCCACCGCCTTATATGCGGCCACTCCACCGGTGACTCCGAGAATGATCTTCCGAGATTCCCAGTTCATGAGAGGTACCTTTTCATGAAACGGACCACGGTCGCGGTGCGACGCACACGAGATGTGCGTCGCACCGCTTCCATCATTCCTTGGTCGGATTGAGGAACTCGGACAGTTCCTTGATCCGCTCTTCCTTGACCTTCTTCAGGTCGGAGCCGTAAACATCCTTCTCGTCGTCGTCGGAACTTCCGTCCTTCAACTTACGAGCATCCTCGAAGAAGTGGACCTCGTTGGCTTCCAGTTCGGCGAGGACCACCTTGTCCTGCAAGATCTCTTGCACGACGATGTCCTGGAGATCGACAGAGTCGATCACCACCAACGGGCGAGCCCCACGCTTCAATTCCACCAGACGCTTCTGCATCAGGGCGGTCAGTTGCAGTTTGCCGCCCGTCTTCTCGACGAGCTGGTCCTCGATATCGACATCGAGCACATTTCCTCCATTCCGGAATCGGCCCCTTCCAGGGTCGACTCCTCGCATCTATCTCATTATTGACCCCTGCTGCGCAATTCCGCCTCGATGATCGAATCGATCTGTTCGACGCAATCCTCGAGATCGTCATTGACGATGCAGTGGTCGTACTTGTTCTTTTCTGCGATCTCCGACAAGGCATTCCTGAGCCTGAGATCGATCACATCATCATCTTCATCGCCACGAGCCGCGATCCGACGTTTCAACTCTTCCTCGCCCGGAGGCTCGAGGAAGATGGTCAACATGTCGACCTGGCCACTTCGTAACAACTCCGCACCCTGGACATCGATCAACAGTAACACCGCTCTCGAGGAGAGGCATTGCTTCTCGATCGCATCCTTTGGACTGCCGTAAAGATTCCCATGCACTTCTGCATGTTCGAGGAATCCTCCCTCTGCCACTTGCCGCTCGAATGCGGTTCGATCGAGGAAATGGTAATCCACTCCATCTTGCTCCCCTCCACGGGGAGCCCTGGTGGTGGTCGTGATGGCGCGGACAATTCCGTCCTCCTTCACGAGCCTCTCGCTGACAGCAGTCTTGCCGACTCCGGATGGTCCTGAGAGCACAACCAGGATCCCTCCAGCGCCCACCGTCACGCCTCCCTCAACAGCGGCCCCTCGTAGAGGCCAATCATTTCATTCGATGTTCTGCGTCTGTTCTCTCAGGCGGTCCACCTCGACCTTGATGTCGACCACCGTGTGGGCGAGATCGTATCGAGCGACCTTCGAGGCCATCGTATTGGCCTCACGAAACATCTCCTGGGTCAGGAAATCGAGTCGTCTTCCGACCCTTCCGCCCGTCGTGATAATCTTTCCGTACTCCTCGAGGTGCCCCCTCATTCGGGCCAGTTCCTCGGTGATATCGGACCTCTCCACCTGAACTCCCAGTTCTCTGGCGAGATCCTTCGGATCCAGGTCCACCCCTCCCGGGGTCATCAACTGGCTGATCCGGTGCTGGAAGCGTTCGAGCAACCAGCTCTTCACCTCGGGCAGCACCGCCTCGACTTGATCGAGACCCTCACTGACACATCCAAGAATGCGGCGAAATTCCTTGCGGAGGTGTTCACCCTCATTCTCCTGCATCTGACGCAGCTCGATGACCGCTTGTTCGATCGTCTCGAGCACCAGTTGAGCCAGATCTCCGTCAGGTTCGGCCACCACCGTTCCCTGTTCTTCACGAAACTGGATGGCATCCCGCAATCTCACTTCTTCGCCCGGAGTGATCTCATCTCTCAGTGCACACAATCTTTCGTAACTGTGGCGAATCAAATCGACCTCTGACAGCCGCGTAGAATCACCGCACGGCTCGAGAACCAGGGTCAACGAGATCGATCCACGCTCGAGCTTTTCACGAAGCAAGGCATCGATCTTCATCTGCAAAGCCATCAACCGATCGGGAAGATGGCTCGAGACCTTGAGATGGCGATGATTCACCGACCTCATCTCCGCCTTTACCCGCCACCCCGCCGCTTCACGAGATCCAGATCCGAAACCCGTCATGCTGCGCAGAGCTGTCTTCAATTGCCGCTACCGTCATCTCCTGTGGGCTGGTCGGCTGGCGCGTCGGTCGCTGGTGCATCGTCCGCCGGTGCATCGTCCGCCGGTGCATCGTCCGCCGGTGCATCGTCCGCCGGTGTATCGTCAGCGGGCGTATCGTCAGCGGGTGCATCGTCAGCGGGTGCATCGTCAGCGGGCGTATCTGCCGCTCTTTCGTCAGCGCCGATCGCTCCCTCCGTACTGCCATCGCTATTGCCATCGTTGACCGTCGGAGTGTCATCGCCGATCGCATCGCCAATCGCATCGCCGACTCCGACCGAGTCCTCGGTGCCATCGATGGCTCCGAACCCCGGTTCCACGGTGTCACTCTGCAGACGACTGCTATCGCGGTCACTGCTGGATGCGACTCCCACAAGGATGCACAGCGAGAAGAACCCCACCGACAAGATCGCCGTGAAACGGCCGATCCCGCTGGTGGCCTTGGTTCCCATCATCTGATCGGAACCGCCCATGCCCCCGCCAAAGGCCCCCGACAGTCCCGCTTGCTTCGGCTCCTGAATCAGGATCACGAATCCGAGCAGAACCGTAACGAGTCCAAGTACAATCATCAGAAATGTCACAAGCATCGCTTCACCTTATCTGCAGGGCGGTCATCGTCACCGGCGCACCATCACTGATCACGCCGTCGCAATTCCCGCGTCCAGAATCCCTAAGAAACTCGCCGACAAAAGGCTCGCACCTCCCACCAGGGCTCCATCTACCCCATCGATTCCCAGCAACGCCTGCGCATTGTCGGGCTTTACACTTCCCCCGTAGAGGATCGGAACCTCATCTGCTGAGGCTCCTCTGACTCGTCGCAAAACTTCTCTGAGGTGACAATGCACCTCTTCGACCTGTTGCGTAGTTGCTGTACGACCGGTTCCGATGGCCCATACGGGCTCGTAAGCCAGCGCGTATTCAAATTCTTCATCCAACTTGGAAAGTCCGGTTTCGAGCTGGCGACTCACCACCTCGAAAGTCTCTCCCGCTTCTCGCTGCTCGAGCGTTTCTCCGATGCAAAGAATCGGTCGTAGCCCTGCCGTCGCTGCGGCCTTCACTCGACTCGCCGCCTGTTGATCGGTCTCACCAAAAATCGAACGGCGCTCCGAGTGCCCGACCAGCGCCCACTCGGCACCAAACTGCTGGGCCAACTGAGCTCCAACCTCCCCGGTGAATGCACCGAGAGGACGATCGGATACTTCTTGTACTCCGATCTCGACGGCAGAACGATCGAACTCCGAGGCGTTCGAAACAAACCAACCGAGCCAAGGCGACGGCGGAAACAGCACCACTCGCACCGGAGAGTCGCCACCGTCAGCGGAGAGCCTCAATATCGTACCCTCGGAGATCTCTCGGAAGAGGGATTCCCCCGAAATTCGCTCGGGATTGTGCTTCCAGTTGCCGGCGATGATGGTGGGTCTGGCCAAGAGTCTCCAACATCCACCCCGACCTCGGAGTCTCGAGTCCGCTCCCTCAAATCACCGATTCCGATCGGTCGATTCGGCAGCCAAAGATGCACACTATCGAACCCCCTGGAAAGCGTCAACCTATTGCATCTACAGGAGTTGGGTCAATTGTCATCGGTCTCAAAAGAGGTCTCGCTGCGGTCCGGAAGAGGCGCCTGGGGGAACGCAAGGACAGCCTGGAAAGGAGAACTTTCCTCGACTACCATATAGCCCAGCGGAAAGGGCGTAACCCATTACAAATACAAGAGTTGGAGTCGAATTGGCGGTCCTTCTGCTGGTCGTTCTCGGCTTCGGGTGGCTGGTCATTCTGCTGTTCTCCGCATCCTCCGGGCCAGGATCGACCGTGGATCCACAGATTCCCGAGAATCCTCAGCCGATGTCGATCCTATCCTTCGCCAGAGGGGTCGATTCCGCGGTCGATGCGGGTGCCTCACAACTTCCCTACCCCGCCGAGGAGAGGGAGGTGTGGGTGATCGATCGGTGGCAGCTGGAACCCTCCGACATCGAAGAGGCCAAGGCGACCGTCGATCAGACCGGCTCTCCCGCTCTCTCGGTGACGCTGACAGAGGCGGCGGGAGACCAGATGAGAGAATATTCGCACCGGCTGATCGGCCAGAGGATGGCGCTGATCATCGATGATCAGATCGTTCTCCTGGCACGGGTCAACGAAGCCATCTCGGACAAGATCCAAATCAGCGGCGACTTCTCCGACGAGGAAATCAGCGGGCTGGTCCGATCCCTCGACCGAACACACCGTTGATGGCACTCCTGCTCGATCTCCACTGACCCACCTTACGCTTCGAGGTACACTTCCCGTGGATCCGGAAGGGGTGCGATGAGTTTTCCTTTTGCTCTGCAATCAAACTCGATCATCGGTGTGGTGCACCTGGCACCGTTGCCGGGAAGTCCCGGCTACCGTGGCTCTCGCCAGCAGATCCTCGACTCTGCGCTCGCCGATGCCCAGACACTGATCGACGGAGGAGTCAGTGGTCTCATCGTCGAGAACTTTGGCGATGCACCCTTCACACCCACTACTGTTGAGCCGACCACCGTCGCCGAGATGAGTGTCTTGGTCGGAGCCATCTGCCAGCTCGCGGGATCACTACCGGTGGGTGTCAATGTGCTGCGAAACGATGCGACGGCAGCACTGGCCATCGCAGCGGCCACCGGCTCGAAGTTCATCCGCGTGAATGTTCATACATCTGCGGTCCTCACCGATCAGGGCTGGATCTCAGGACGAGCCCACGAGACGCTTCGTCAGCAGAGAAGCACCGATGCCGAGCAGGTGGCGATCGCTGCCGATGTGGGTGTCAAGCACGCCCTCCATCCGGAGGGCTTCGATGCCGCTCAAGCAGCGGTGGAAACGGTCGGACGAGGATGTGCCAATGCCGTGATCATCACCGGCGGTGCCACCGGTGCGGCTCTCGATCTCGACCAACTGATTCAGGTCAGGGAAGCAATTCCAACCACAGCCCTGGTCGCCGGAAGTGGCGTCGATGTGGGGAATGTCGCCAGTATCCTGGGAATTGCCGACGCTGCCATCGTCGGCACTTCTCTCAAGGAAGATGGGCTGGTGAATCGGCCGGTCGATGGGGCCAGGGTTCGAGCACTGGTCGAGGCCGCTTCCGGCTAGTGCTCCGCATCCAGCCCGAGCAGATTGGTCTTTTGCACCACCGCTCCCGCTGCCACCAGCGTCTTCACCACCTGTGCCACCAGGGATTTCACCCCACGGGTCTTCTCAAAGGCTAGATGCTGCTGACAGCGGATGGTGATCTTTTTACCTTTCATTCCTACCACGATGAAAAACCGCTGGGTGACACCATTCTCGATGGCCAGGGCGAGAACCAGCATCTGAGATCGGTCCTTGCGTAAAAATGCCGCCTCCAGCTGCAGCACTTCCGATCCAGACAATTCCTGGTGGGGTTCGAATTTCTCCCACAAATCCGCAATCGAGGTTCCTCCCCGGAGAATCGCATGAGGCATTTTCTTCTCCTTCTCCCGCAGTCGTTGCCGCCCGGCGCTCCGCTGATTATCGTGAGCAGGTACTACCCGATTCAAGGGGGCTCTCAGGAACGATGGAGATGATCAGATGACTGCGGAAGATCCGCCAATCCAGCAGAATCCAGGCCAGCAGCGCTCGGAGCCTGGAATACCGGTCGATCTCGACATCGGAGCTCGATTCCACCAGGTCGACGGCTGGTTTCATGCCCAGACCGCCACCATAGTCGGCGATGTTCGAATCGGCAACGGAAGCGGAATCTGGTACGGAGCCGTGTTACGGGGGGATGACGCACCGATCATCCTCGGAGAAAGAGTCAATGTGCAGGACCAATCGGTTCTTCACGCGGATCCAGGAAAGCCGCTGGTGATCGGAGATGATGTCACCATCGGCCATGGAGCCATCATTCACTGCATCTCCATCGGCGCTGGCTCACTGATCGGGATGGGGTCGGTATTGCTGGAAGATGTAGAGGTGGGTGCCGGAAGTCTGATCGCTGCCGGCGCAGTGGTTCCCCCGGGAAGTAAGATCGAACCGGGATCACTGGTGGTCGGTGTTCCCGGTCGGACGATTCGAACCGTTTCCAAGGAAGAGCGTAGTGAGTTCTTTTCCTCCGCTGCCAAGTACGCCAGAAATGCCGTTCACTTCCAACAGCGATACGGAGAAACGCCCCGATGAAAATCCCTTCCGATGGCTGGATCCTGATGATCGAGACGAGCCAACGCGATGGCTCCGTCGCCCTCGGTACTCTCGATGGCCAGCAAGTGGATGAAGAACTGTTCAGTCCCGGCCTCGTTCACGGCAAAGAACTCCTCCCCCGCATCGATACCATCGTGAAGAGAAATGCTGCGCGTGAAAAACTGAGCGTGGTGGCTGTCAGTGCTGGACCTGGTTCCTTCACCGGCGTCAGGATTGGAGTCTCTGCAGCCAAGGCTATCGCCTGGGCGCTGCACATCCCGGCACTGGGGATCTCGTCGCTCGATATCATCGCCAGCAATATCGACACTCCCGGTCGCTGGGGGGTGTTGCTCGATGCCAGCAGTGGCGATCTCGACGTCGGCTTCTATCAGGTCACCAGAGAGGGAGCCGTGAGAGATGGGGAAGAACTGGCAAGCCACCGCGATCAACTTCCGACCCTGGATCAGCAAGAAACCCGTTTCATCGGATCCGGCAGTCGAAATGCTGAACTGAACTTCAAACAAGAGACGGGCCCCTTGGAATGGGATCTGCCGACCGCTCGAAAGGGGCTAGAGGTGGCCATCTCTCGAGTGGATAAGATCCTCAAGGGCGAAGATTCACCCCCAGGCTGGGAGTCTCCCCACATGTTGAATCCCAGATACATGCGAGTCAGCCGTGCAGAAGAAGTGAGACGCCGCCGTCTCGCAGGGGAGGAACAGGCGTGAAACCAGAACGTGCATGGGCCACCATCGACCTCGATCTGGTCTCGGAAAACCTACGGAATCTGCGTGATCTATTGCCCGAGAAGAAGATTCTCGCCGTGGTGAAAGCGGATGCATACGGGCATGGTTCGATTCCCATCTCGAGACGACTCGAAGCGGAGGGCATCGATTTCCTCGGTGTCGGCACTTCCCGTGAAGCACTGGAATTGCGCGGGGCTGGAATCTCATCCCCTGTGCTGGTTCTCGGGGCACTGGTGGAGCCCGAACTGGATCTTCTCATCGAAGAAGGAGTTTCGGTCACCGTCCACTCTCCCGGACGAATCGATATTTTGCAGGAGGCCGCACGGAGGCTCGACCAACCGATGGCGATTCACCTCCTCATCGATACCGGAATGTCGAGACTCGGAGTCAGCCCCGAACAGGCCGCGCAGCATGCCCGGACCATCGATAGTTGTTCTCACCTTCGTCTCGAGGGCATCGGAACTCACCTGCCCAGCCCTTGGGACCTCAACGAGGTCGCCAGGCAACGAGCGCTACTCGAGGGGATCGTCAGAGAACTCGCAGCGGTTGGAATCCACCCGCCCCTGATTCACATCGATGCCAGTGCTTCAGCACTCCAGAGTCCAGCCCCCCAGGCCAACATGGTGAGAATCGGAGGAGCGATCTACGGGCTCTCCGACAAGCTTCCCAAGGCGGATTCCTTTCGGCCCATCCTCACCCTCAAGAGTCAGATCGTGTACCTACGAGATCATCCACCGGGACAATCGATCGGTTATGGTGGAACCTATACCACCAGTCGGAATTGTCGGCTGGCGACGATTCCGATCGGTTACCACGACGGGTTCCCCTCGACACTCTCCAACAGAGGTGAAGTGCTGGTCAGGGGACATAGAGTACCTGTAGTCGGACGAGTGACGATGGACTACACCGTGATCGATGTCACGGAAGTTGAAGGAACGATGGTCGGCGACGAAGTCACTCTGCTGGGATGCGACGGATCAGAACGCATCGATGTCGAGGAAATCGCACTCTGGTGCGGGATCGTTCCTTATGAGGTGACTTGCCTGCTGGGTAGACGCATCTTGCGGCATCATCAAACCAGGATCGCCGACGAGCTAGAGCTGGAAGGGAGTTGATTCGATGAACGATAACATTGGTCACGATCACCTTCCTCCGCCGATTCCTCTCCCCAGAAGTCCTCAGAAACCGACCAGAACTCGGCAACGTGCCCGATTGAGACGATACCTGTTCTTTGCCGTGATCCTGCCGGCGCTGATCTTCAGTGTGGGATTCTGGGTCGTAACTCAGGTGCTGAGCCCTGAACAGATGAAGTATCGTGCGCAGACCTTACTCGGGGATCATCTCACTTCAGGTTTTTCACTGGGAACTGTCAGTTGGAACTGGCCCGCTCGTATCGAGGTGAAGGACCTGGTGATCCACTCTCCCCCAGGTAGTCGGTACAAGGAACTGGTTCGAGTTCCGCAACTGAACATTTCTCTTGAACCCTGGGCACTGATCACCGGAGACGCTCAACTGAGTCGTATCGAGATCACCGGTTCCAACATTGTGCTCGAAAGAGATCATCTGGGTGATCTGACCATTCTCGATGTACTCCGAGATTCTTTTGCCCCGATGCAAGGGCCCCAGCTACCTTCCATCTCCAGCGAAATAAATAGTACTGCACTCACTCCTCCGGAGCTGGTCATCACCGATCTCCGTGTGGAAACTTGTCCGATCACCGTGGCCCACAGCCCAGATGGGATGCAAGTTTCAAGACTACGTCTTGAAGTCTCTCCTGACGATCCCGACCTGTGGACCCTGGATGGTGTGGCTTTTGACAGTTCAGTCCAGAGCATCCGCCTTGACGGCGCCGGGCGACTGTCGATGGGCGATTTCGAATTGGCGCTCGAAGTCGACCAGATCCAGTTGGATCCTGAACTTCGAGACCGTGTACCGCCCGCACTTCAGTTGCTCTGGGATCGCTATCATCCATCCGGAATGGCCAGTCTCAAGCACGTGCTGATCCTGCGAGATGCACGACCGGTAAAGAACTCGACCTTTCTGACGATACAGCGCGGTTCCATTCATCTGTCTGAACCCGATATCGATATCGAGGATCTCTCCGGGCAGTTGGAAATCAATACCGACTCGATCTCATTCAGGAATCCATTGAAGGGTACAGTCTTCGGGTCAGAAGCACTCCTGCTCGGCGAAATCGAACTGGAAGCTCTGGCTCCGGGTCGCAGTGATATTCAATTACAAATAGAGAACCTCGCGTTTGAACCACGGATCCGCGACATCCTACCGCCGAGCCTGCAACAAACCTGGGACCGTTACTCGCCATCCGGAAAGTTCGGGTTACAGATCTCCGGCGGAGGAGAAACATATCCACCCACCCTCTCCGAGGTCAGGGTGCTCCTATCGAGAGTCGATGCGAGTTCGTCCCTCTACCCCTACCCCTTACGAAACTTGCAAGGTGAGATCCGCTATCTCGGAGATCGGACCGAATTGGACATCACCGGAGGTATCAGCGGAGAACCGATCCGAATCAGAGGTAGCTTGGATTCTGCATCATCTGGAAATCGACACCTGGTCATCGAAGGGCAGGCTCTCCCACTTGATGATCGGGTTCGAACCGCCCTGGGAGACCGCTTCTCTCATATCTTTGACACCTATTCCCCATCCGGCCGATCCCACCTTCGGATCGAGTTGGAAAAAACCGCCGGCGGCGGCCCGGCCGACCTTCGTATCGAACTGGAGCCCCAGGGGGCCAGTATCTCCCATCAGGCTTTTCCATTTCGCGTCGACGGCCTTCGTGGGCGAGTGATCATCGAGGCCTCCAGAGGGAAGGTCTTGTTTCAGGAACTCAGCGGCCATCATGGAGAGAGTAAACTCACTCTTCCGGCAGGGATCGTCGAATACGCGGGAGGAAAAACAACACGCCTGGAAATCCCCATCGAATGTGCAGAGTTGATCCCGGACGAGGACTTACTCTCTGCCCTCCCCGATGGAGTCGCAGAGCGACTTCGCTCGCTGGACATACTTTCCGGGGGAGGCTCCCTGGACACGGTTGTAGAACTCCGCGTCGATGATGGGAATCCCTTCGACATCTATGTCCGAGCCAGGATCAATGACCCGATCCGCCTTCGATATCACAAGTTACCCTACCCTCTGATCTTCCATGAGGGTCAGGTAGTCTTTTCCAGTACCGAGGGACGGATCCGTCTCGACGAATTGAAAACCGATCCAGATCAATCACCGATCGTGAGCGTATCTGGAGAGATCGGACCGGATGACTCGTCGGATGAAGCTGCGGCCGAACCAGGTGCCACTCTACTTTCGATGAACTTCAATATTCAGAAGAGTGAAGAAGGATCCGGGTTGGACCTATCGCAGGACGAACTGATCCAGAGTTTACCACCCGACATGAAGAACTTTTTCCAACAGATGAAATTATCTGGCCGGGTATCAGGTCAGGCATCAGTGCTGTATCGATACAAGGAAGGGAACACATCTCCTCAAGATGAAGTAGTCGAGTACGATGTCGAAGGGGAACTGGAAAGCAGTGGCTTCGACTTTGCCATGCGTGCAGAAGACCTGTCGGCGAAATTTGAGATACATGGCGACAAGAAACCCGGTTTGGGACATTCTTTCTCTGGCCAGATTTCCGAAGGCGACTTTCGGTTCTCCAGGTTCCACGCGAACCTCCCCCCCTCACGTGTCCTGCACTTCACCTACGGAATGGCACACCCTCGCTTACAACTTCACGATCCACTCGATGAGGGTTTCCCTACTCCATGGTTACTCAAACAGGTCCCCGTAGATGAAACTCATCTATTCATGGCAGAACTGGGTACAAGCGAAATCTATGGCGGCGCACTCGACGGATTTTTCTTTGCAGATCTGGCCCCAGGAGGAGGACGATTTGCCGGGGAAACCAGTGTCTCTGATGTCGACCTTTCTCTCGGATCAGAGATGCTGTTCAGGAAACCAGGAGTCGCTGGAATCGCCGCAGGAAGTGCTCGGGTACAGGGGCTAGTGGGTTCTCCCGATTCCATCCTCGGGAATGGGGCCTTTTCCATCCGCAATGGAAACCTGGCTCAGGTGCCGATCATAGCTGGGGTTCTTCAGAACCCCTTCGAGGGACTCAATCGTCGAAACAATCGGATCAAATCTGCGGATTGTAAATTCTCCATTCATGACCAACTATTCGAGTTCAAGGGAATGGGAGCCATTCGCCTGAGCAGCCCCGCAGGGAAAATCCTCGGGAAAGGCGTGGTTGGTTTCGATCAGCAACTTCACCTGATCATGGAACCACAGACCCTGGGTGGAGCCCCGATCCTGTCCGATATCGCGAATCGGCTACTCCGATTCCGAATTGAAGGGTCACTCGATCAACCAAATATTGGTTCTTCGAAACGCAATCCACCGGAGGATGAGTAGTCCCTGATCTCCACTCGCGTCATACCGAGACCGGCTCTCCCAGATCATAATCAGAGTCGACATCGGGGCCCGTGTCGGAACAGGTTCCAGGTGGTTCGATCGAAAAACGCGCAATCAGATCGAGTTTTCTGTACAGATCTGCCGGCGTGAATGGCTTCTCGAGAACCGTAAACTTGTGAACATCTGGATCCAACTCTGTTGAAATCTCTTGCGTGTGATACGCCGTGATCAAGAGAACAGGAGTATAGCAGTTCGAGAGACGAAGTTCGGTAACAAGGTCGAACCCACTCATGCAGTCGATACCCAGATTGATATCACTGATGATCGTACCGAATGGGTTGTTCCCTTCTCTCTTTTTTCTGTGAATGAGCGCGGCTTCAGCAGATGGGACTGCGGTGGTTAGATACCCTCTGGCTTCCAACATTATTTCTACAACTTCCCTCACTTGAGGGTTATCTTCAACCAGTAGAACTTCACCGCCCACCAAGGAACTCTTGGCCTCCTCAACTATTTCAGTTGGAAGCTCAATTTCATAATCCAACGCCTTGGGCAAGAAGACCCTGAACGTAACTCCTCCACCGGCATTCCTCACGAAATCGATGACTCCTGCGTTCTCCTTCACTTTGTTCCAAACGATGTGAAGACCACACCCTTTAGCCCCTGGCTGCTTCTTTCTTTCTTGATCAGACTTCGTCGAGTACCCCAGATCGAATATCTTGTTTCCAATCTCTTCTGGGATCCCGACCCCTTCATCTTTGACTTCAATGCAGATGAACTCGACTCCTTCTTTGGTCTTGCCCAGTAGTCCCATGACGATGGCAGAGTCCAGCCTCTCCAGCGGATAGGTGGAGAGTGAGATCCCTGATCTGTTCGCCTTGGAGTTGGAATCCTGTGCGTTCAGGAGCAAGTTACGAATGATGCTCAAGAAGTCGTTTTCATCGACTCGAACTCCCGAGCACTCGGGATTCAGATGTAGGGCGATCGGCTGGCTGTTATCGGTAGCGAGATTACTGGCTTCTTCCTCTAGGACTCTCTTCAGTGATATTCCTTTGGTCTTCTTTATTGCGACTGACTGTCCACTTTCTCTCAGTGGAGCAACGATCTCCTTTGCATCGTTACAAGCGCCGATCGCCTTATCTAGATACGCTCCTACAACATCATGCTTACCCGCTCGAAGGTCTACCATGGCCATTCTCAAGAGGCCCTCGATGACCATGCTGTTGTTACCGTACTCATGAGCGACAGCCCCAGCGATTTCGGATTCCCTCTTCTTCTGGTCAGTAATCCGGTTGAACTCCCTACTCCTTGCACTCGCCAGAACATTGGCCTCTTCACCCAGAGCTTGGATCGAGAGAAAGGGAGAAGTCGGTAGCGCCGTCAAATCCCCTGGGTGTTTTGAAACCTGTTGCATCGCCACTGTTACCGCTACAAGTGACCGCCAATACCAGACGACCAGCATCCCGGCTCCGATGCCATAAATCGCCATCGACAACCAGTACACACTCTTCATGGTCGAATAGGAGTGGAGTGCATATTCAGATGTTCTGAAGACCTCCTCCAGCAACCACCTTCCGCGTCGAGTCAAACTCTGGACCTCGCCAACCAACTGACCGGACTTCATCTCAGAGAACGATTCTGAGGAGACACCGACGATCAATGGGGTGATTAGATTTTCAGAATCCAACTCCTTGTTCCCTAGTCTCAACGCTGTACTCAATCGCTCGATCTGAGCGATGACCAGTGTGGCTTCCTCAAGGAACTCACCCTCTTTTTGCCGGATTACACGGCCCAACTCGATCAACTCAGCGCTATTTGCTGCCGACAGAAAAGAACGAGCCAGCCGCACCATCTTCAACAGCCCTCTGGAGCTGGGATCACAGCACTCCAGTGCAACTGCAGCAGTTGTGGAATCCGCAGCTAGGTTTTCGGCTTCTGAAGAGTCGTACACCTGGTATTCGTAAGCGTAGAGGCCGACCCTTTGGCGCAGTTCCTCCAGATTCTCCAGAAGATTTGCCGTTTTTTCCTTACGCAGCGCAACACAGCCGGCCTGAGAGAGATTTTCGAAACCCACTTCAAACTGACGAAAATTGCGGCAGATCCCCCGGATCACTCGTTCGATACCCTCAAATGATTCCACTTCACTACCCTGCGCACCGACCTCGGTTGGTGGCTCAATTTTGGTAGGTAACTCTGAAGATTCTGTTCTCGTAGGTTGAGAGATCCATGTGAAGTCCTGCTGGAAATCGATCCAGGTCTTTTCCGCGCACATGGTGGAATAGGTCTCTGTCCCCATCCAGGCTCCCAACAGGGCAAAAAGAAGGAGCGAAGTTCGAATCCACATGTTTTAAACCTCTATTTCCTCGAATGACGCTTCATGAACTGGACTTTCGATAACAGTTCTTCTGACTCACAAGGCGAGTTGTACGGCAAACGCCCCAGACCTCTGATCTGCTCCCCACTCCAGTCAAAAATTCCAGGGATACCTTTATCGTGGCGAGAAAAGGCCTCAGGATGGCCCAGGAGGTTTCAATTGACTCATTCTGAGGCAACACAATCCGGTCTCCTGAAGACGGCCCTGCACTCCCGGAACCGACGATTCCTTGTGGCTCTCATGCTTTTCTCGGGGATCCTGGCGAAGTCCATCGGCGCTCCAATGATGTCTGACGGAATCCAGATCCCTCAGTCCGTCTCGGAAACGATCTCCCGCGCAGCATCGGCGCTGGTCGCCTCTACCGAGGGGGACTCTCGGATGAAGTTGCATCACCCGGATGTGCCAGGGTCTGCTGCCAGCAATGCACTCTTTCGATGGAGTTTCTTGCCCGGAAGACGACCCGGTCTGCGCCACGACGAGATGAACCTCGATCAACGGATCCACGCTCAAAAATTGGTCCGAAGCACGCTTTCCGAGACGGGCCAGTTGAAGTGGAATGCCATCGTTGCACTCGAAGATGTACTCCGAAAACTGAGTCGAGTGGGAGGTGGGGATGACCCGTCTCGAACTTCAGGCCAGTACACCTTTGCCATCTTGGGCGATCCCTCCGGCATAGAGCCCTGGGGATGGCGGGTGGAAGGGCATCATGTTTCGCTCAGATTCCTGCTCCAGGGTGATCGCTGGCTCTCCTCGACTCCGGCATTTCTTGGAGCATCACCCACAATCCCGTCCGTGGGTCCGAACATCGGCCTGGAAGTTCTCGATGATGAAGAGGATCTTGCTCTGCAACTGGCCCGATCGCTGCGTGCAGAGCAACTCGAGATCGGGCTTCGCTCCGAAGGTATTCCTCGTGACATCATCCACGGACCAGGAAAAGGTGTCGTTATAGAACCGATCGGGATCCGCCGAGACCAGTTGACTCCCGGCCAGCAACTTGTGCTGGAACGACTCATCGATGTCCATCTGGGTCTGCTGAGTTCCCCCCTGGAGCAGGCTGAAAAGCGTCGCATCGAGAATGCTGGTCTCGATTCGATTCGGTTCTGCTGGTGGGGCCCTCTCGAAAAGAACCAGAGGCACTCCTACAGGATTCACGGGCCCACGACGATGATCGAACTGGTTCGGGTGGCAGGAAACCCCGGCCACGTACACATCGTTCGCCGAGACCCCGCCCGTGATCTGGATCACTCTCCGTTGCACCAGCACCTCGTGGAAGCCCACGGCAAATGAAATTCAAACCGATGAACTCGAAGACCCAGTGATGGACACCCTCACGACTCCATCAGAGAGGAACCCGATGACTGCAGAATCTCAAGAGAACCCCCTGGTCGAATGCGTTCCGAACATTTCCGAAGGCCGAGATCGTGCAAAGATCGACTTGATCGTGGCGGCGGCTGCGGCAGTGGCTGAGGTCGAGGTCTTGGATGTCGATCCTGGTGCAGACACGCATCGGACAGTCATCACCCTGGTGGGCCCTCCCGCTCCCATCGCCGAGGCTGCTTTTCGACTGGTCAAAAAAGCTGCGGAGCTGATCGACATGACGACTCATCAGGGGGCCCATGCAAGACACGGTGCCACGGATGTTTGCCCTTTCATCCCGGTCAGTGGAATCTCGATGAAGGATTGCATCGAGATCGCCCGAGGCGTTGGCAAGCGCATCGGAGATGAACTGGGGATTCCGGTGTACATGTATGACAGGGCCGCCTTGAGGGATGACCGAAAGTCACTGGCCGATGTGCGTAAGGGAGAATATGAAGCCCTACCAGAGAAGTTGATGGACCCCACCTGGGAACCCGACTTTGGACCTGCGGAGTTTCTTCCAAGAACTGGCGTCATCACTGTCGGGGCTCGAGAATTCTTGATCGCCTATAACGTCAACCTGAACACCCGTGACAAGAGCCAGGCGAATGATCTCGCGATGGAGATCCGAGAGAAGGGACGAGCCGTTCGGATAGATCCGAAGACCCCTTACTACGCCAGCGGCAAATTGCTTCGCTACCTTCCCTCCGAGGGGATCTGGCCATCGGGGATCACCGGTGAGATCTTTCCGTCACGCGATCTCCTCGAACAACACCTCAAGATCCACGACACCACCCTCGCCAACGAGACCTCCTTCTTCGGACAGGATCCGGCTGCTCTCGAAGGTGAGATGGTGATGAAACGTGGATCCTTCGAGCATTGTCGAGCGGTGGGTTGGGTCATCCCTGAATATGGTCAGGCGCAGATCTCCATCAACCTGACCGACTTCCATGTCACCAACATGCACCATGTAGTCGATGCCTGTCGCACTCTTGCGTCGGTTCGAGGGCTTGCCGTGACTGGATCCGAGGTGGTCGGTGTAGTTCCTCACGATGCCATCATCGAGAGTGGTGAGCACTACCTGGAAACCCAGGGATCCAGCAGAGGGATTCCCATCGCAGATCGAATCGAGACGGCCATCCAATCTCTTGGATTGTCCGACATCACTCCCTTCGAGGCCGAGAAATCAGTCCTGGGAACACCATCCACCAAGGGAACCCTGACAGGCTTGGACGTGGCTGACTTTGTCGACGAAGTATCTCGCGACTCACCGGCACCGGGAGGAGGATCCATCGCCGCTCTGGCCGGTTCCCTGGCCGCTGCACTTTCATCGATGGTCGCCAACCTGACCTTTGCCAAGCGCAAGTTCAGAAAGCGACGTCCACAGATGGAGGCTCTCTCCATCGAAGCACAAACTGTCAAAGATGAATTGCTGAGAGCAGTAGACCAGGACACCGCTGCGTTCGAGGCGGTCATCGACGCGATGCGCCTTCCTCAAGGCACTGCTGAACAGAAGGAGTTTCGAGATCAAGCCATCGAAGCCGGTTATCGCCATGCCACCGAGGTTCCTCTCACCACCGCCAGGCTATGCCAGCAGGTGATGGCTCTGGCCCTGAGGGCCACTGAACAGGGGCTTCCATCGGGAATCACCGATGCCGGGACTGCCTGCTGGATGGCCAGAGCGGGCCTGGAAGGGGCGATCCTGAATGTCAGGATTAACCTGCTTGAAATCACCGACCAACAGTGGAGAAACAGCGTCTCGGAGAAAATCACGCTGATTCAGGACGATGCAAGAAGTACACTGGATCTCTGTCAGAAGCGCCTGGAAGAAATCCTTGGCTCATGAGAAACCACAGGATCCCGGGTGGGGTTACCCCTTAGTTAGGGGTTCTTGCATCTGGTCATGTAAAAATTGAATACCGAGTTCAGGAGGAATCATGAAAGCCATCGCCACAATTCTTGCTCTTCTAGTCGTCGCCACTGGAGGCTTCGCTTACAAGACTTCTGAAGACTTGAAAGCAAGCAATCATAAGCTGGATAGATTGCAAAATAAATTTCAGGTTTTGAGTGAACGCTTCGATCAGAGAGAGGACTCCCTGACCTCCATCGGAATCGATTCCTTGCAAGTTCCTTCGGCCGATCCTGTCACCGGCGAGATCAAAGTTCCCGAGGGACTGGTCTCTGCGGTCGCCATGCAAATTGCTCAGAACTCTTCGGCACTCGGTGCCATCGCAAAAGAAATCTCTTCCCCCACTCCTGTCTCCGATGGCCCACCACTGGCATCGAATCAACTCGATCAGCAGGTCCGAGACACCATCGCTGCCGTCCAAGATGAAGAGCGTATGCAACGTGAACAGCGGATGCAGGATCGAATGCAAGATCGTGCTGCAGATCGCGCCAACCAGATGGCTGAGGATCTCGGGTTGTCCGGAACTCGGGCAGATGAGTTCACGTCACTGCTGGTCGACCACTCGTCCGAGAGAATGCAACTGATGATGGAAGCCCGTGAAATGGATCTCTCCCGTGGCGAGATTCGAAGCTTGTTTGACCAGACCAGAAGCGAACAAAACACCGAAGTGGAGCAGATTCTGACTCCGACCCAGTACGCAGACTACCTCGCCTTACCACAGGATAACTTTGGCGGTGGTCGTCGGGGTGGAGGCTTTGGTGGCAGCAGCAACGGCAACTCCAGCAACGGCAACTCCAGCAACGGCAACTCCAATAACGGCAACTCCAATAACGGCAACTCCAATAACGGTAACTCCAATAACGGTAACAATGGCGGAGGCAACTCCGGCGGAGGACGCAGTGGTGGCTTCTAGGAGTTCAAATTCGTCTAGAGCCTGATTTCCTTCCGACCAGCACTCTGTGGAGCGAGATGCCATCCCTGGTCTCATCGTGCCCAAAGATTCCCGGTGAGCCTCACCCATATGACTCGACTCCGACGCTAGGATTACAAAATGCTGAGAACTGAAAAAGAACTCTCCGAGCCCTTTGTTCGGCAACTTAGCCTCTTTCTTGAGAACCGGGTGGGCACGCTTCGCGAGATTCTCCGTCAACTGACCAGTGAAGACCTGCTGGTTCATGGACTATCAGTGGTGGATAGCGCTGACCATGCCATCGTCCGACTCATCGTCGACAGGGTTGAAACCGCTCACAAGGTCTTGACCGACCATCGTGTCCCCACTGCGGTCAATCCGATCCTCGCAGTGGAAGTACCCAACGAACGCGCTGGAATCCGGATGATCTGCAGAAGCCTGATTCAAGCCGAGATCAACATTCACTACGCCTACCCGATGCTGACTCGGCCGCACGGATTTGGTGTGATGATTGTCCATGTCGACGAAAATTCCACTGCCCACGCCTTGCTCAAATCCGATGGATTCAACTGCCTCGATGAAGGCGATCTGGGTCTTGCAGGATTCTAGTCCCAGTTCTCCAGATCCTGAATTCTATCTGGAGCGCAGCACTAATAGGTGTGCGTAGAAGCCGATGATCAGGCGAGACTCCGGAACCAACATCTCCAGAGATAATAAAAATCCTCCCGACCTGAGGAGTCAGGCCGGGAGGGGTGTGGATCCAGGCGAAGCCTCGATCCACTTCAGTCCCCCGCTTCTCCCACGAAGTTCCAGCAAGCCTGAGGCTCGCTGGTGTGTGCCGGGCTCGTTGCCGAAGCAACGACAGGTAGAAATCCCCCGAAATCATCCTGTGACACCCTGGCAACCGGGAAGAAACTCAATTGATGTCCAAGATAACAGGAGTAGAAAAACCGACTACCCTCGCTACATGGCAACCGGATGGTGGACCCTGAAGTTCATGGACGGGGGGTAACACCGGAGAGAACCGAGGTCACCTTGATGGATGTTGCACCCCGATGGCATGTCAGTCAGGTGATGAGAAAGACAGGAACGACTCTCATTCGGGTGTAGGAACACCCTGTTTGACACCTTCTACAGCCAGTTGAATGACGTAACTGGCTAACTGGTCGATCTCCTCTGGCTTCAACACCTGCAAGGGCATTTTTGCCTGCGCGTTGTCGAAGGTGGGCTGTTTCAGGTATCCATGTAACCAGATCGACATCTTCCGCAGGAGATCTGGCTCCGCCTCGATGGAATTGAAGAGATCCACTCTGGCCTGGTAGCGATCAGGATCATCGGCTTGTAGCAGATCCAGATGCTCGGAGATGACCTTCATCCTTTCGAGTCGCCGCGCCGACACCTGAATCAATGGCGGCTGGAGGATCGCTCCCCTTCCATCCACCTTGTGACACAGGATACAGCGTCGCTTGGCCACAAGATGGCCGAGTTTGGCACGCCTCTCGAACTCGGGTTCCGACAGCAATAGCGAGACTGGAGCCGCCTCAGTATCGGACGAATCCGGCTCCCCAACTTCTGCGGGATCCGGATCCTGGTTCGGGGTCGGATTCAAGGATGAAGGACCGGGTCCTTTATCCCCGAGAGAAGGCCGGTCGATCTCCACCGGATCGATAGCGGAAGTCTGTTCCCCGGGATTCTTCAATTCCATGGATGGATTGGCAGGAACTGCAGGGGTCTGAGTTTTCCCGCACGAGATGAGTGCGCTGATCAGGGCCAATGGCAGCAGGATACTCCACTGTCGTGTTCGAAACTGCCTCATCATCCATCCTCCTCTCCAAGAGCCTAATCATCGAACCGATTCACGCAAGTTCATCGTCATCGAGTTCTTGAAACAATGGTATGGTGACCCTCGAAGGAGGATCCATGATCGAACTCACTCTCACACTGCTACTGCTGTGCCTTCCTGGCAGCCAGGGCGCATCCGTTGAATCCAACCCTGTCACTCCAGTCTCCATTCCAGCCTTCTCGCCTGGACCCGTTTCTTTGAGGGGCGCTACAGACCGAGTCAAGGAACTGGAAGCGAGCTACGACACCGCAGCAGCGAGCGGTAACCGGCGCGAAGTTGCCGAACAGTTTCGACCCAGATTTGAAGCACTGGCCAGCGAGTTGGCCCGATCAGAATCGGGTCTCAGCGCAGAACTCTGGCTACTCAGAAACCACTGGTGGAAACGATCCGAGGGCACGATGGAACAGATCTCCATCGACCATGCAAAGAGACTGATCGAGGAATACAAGACTTCGACCCAACTGGCACACCTGGCCGAGTTCTCCTACCTCTATGGTCGAAAAGGGCTACGGCCGTTGATGGAGGCTCTGGAAGCCGCGAGCCCACATGATCAGGTCGATGCTGCGGCACTGCATGCTCTGGGCAGCAGCCTTCGGCGAAGCAAGGATTCCGACGAGCAATCGCTCGCACGTGAACAGCTTCTTCGTTTAAAAGATCGATACGGAGACCTCGCATTTCGCGATACGACCTATGGGGCAATTGCCTCGGCGATGCTATCTCCACATTCCAAGGATTCATTGTCGGTCGGCCAACCGGCTCCCCAAATTTCGGGAGCGGATGTGCACGGAGATTCGTTCCAACTCACCGATCATCTGGGAAAAATCGTCCTACTGGATTTCTGGGGTGATTGGTGAGGACCTTGCAAGGCCATGTACCCTCACGAGCGGTCGCTCGTGGAAAAATACTCTGATCATTTTGTCATCGTCGGAGTCAACTCGGATCGTGGGAAAGAAAAACTCATCAAGGCGATGAAGAGAGAGAACATCAGTTGGACCTCATTCTATGACGGAGGGGGTACAGGCGGCCCGATTGCGCTCCGGTGGGGAGTGAGAGGGTGGCCGACCACCTACTTGATCGACACCAAGGGAATGATCCGTTTCAAGAATGTTCGCGGAGACAAACTCGATGACGCTCTCGGGCAATTGCTCATCGAGATCGGCGTGAAACCCGCACAGGTTCCCAGATCGGCAGAACTCTAGAGTTTTTCCACCGATTCGGTCGTTCCACCCGGTCTGCGTGTTCGGTCTCGAATAGCCAGGCGAATCAATGCACTCAGCATCTGAATGCCATCCCGCACGGCCCGGACGCTGCTGGATGATTCGTCGGCCCAGTCGATGGGGATTTCTTCGATCACCAGGTTTCGGTGCCGTGCTTCCAGCAGCAGTTCGATATCAAAAGCGAATCCTTGCTCCTTCATCTGCTCAAAGATGGGGAGCATCGGCTGTCGAATAAAGGCTTTGCATCCACACTGGGTATCCAACAGTTCGAGATGAGTTACGGCCCGGACAAAAACCCTGAAGAGACGACCAAGGCTCGCCCTCACGAGCCCTTGTCCCACAGTAATTCTGGCCTCTTCATGATGCCTGGATCCACAGGCGAAATCGGCTCCTCGGTCGAGAGCGGAGAGCAAGCGGATCAGCATCTCTGGTCGTGCCGAAAGATCGACATCGAGAAATGCGATTCGATCTCCTCTCGCAGCGAGGACTCCCTTCCTCACTGCAGCACCTTTTCCGCAATGTTTACCCAGGTGCTCCAGCCGAACGCGAGAATCAACACCCAGCCAGTTCTCAAGAGCACGCTCTGGCTGATCGCTACAACCGTCACTGACGAAGATCAATTCACTCTCGTACGTCGTGCCCAATGAATCGAGGAACCAAAGAACGGCCTCGGTCGTATGCTGGATGAAAGCGGTCCCGTTTCTGATTGGGATCACCACCGAGAGCACTCTTCCCCCGCTCGAAATAAGCCGACTGAAACGATCTCGCTCGATGATTCCAAACGACTGGAGCACGGAGCCGCGGATCTGCAGGAAGTCCACTGGTCCACGACCAAGAACTCCTGATCACCACGATGAGTGCACGATGATCCTGCAGGAGCAACCCGTCACCTCCATTGATCGTCCGATGTGCCCAATCTGCCAGAAGATGTGATTCTTTCATGGACCAGGTGTGGTCCCAATTCACGGGTTGGAGTCAGAGATGGAAGCTGGAAACCGGGTCGCCCTCGTTCTGGGGGGTGGAGGAGCCCGTTCCGCCTATCAGGCAGGTTTTCTGCGCTATATCGCGAAGCGACTGCCACATTTCAAATTCTCGATCCTCAGCGGAACATCTGCAGGCGCCATCAATGCGGTTCAACTGGCCCGACACCAGGGCAATCTCAGAGAGTGTGTCGAAGACCTCTGGAAACTCTGGGAGGGCTTGACGATGGATCAGGTGATCGAGGCCAATACCGGATCTCTGGCAGGAATGGTGGCCCGTTGGGGACTGCGCTTGATCAGTGGAGGATCTTCCTTCTCTCCCACGACCCGTGGACTGGTCGACACGACCCCACTCAAGAATTTCCTCACCCGAGAAACCAATTGTCTTCCCAATGGCAAGATTCCCGGAATCGAGGAGAACATCCTTCGAGGCCGCCTCCACTCGCTGGCCATCACTACCACCGATTACAGTACGGGAAGATCAGTGACCTGGATTCACGGCAAGAAGACCAATGAATGGAATCGAACCTACCGCGCAGGTGTAGAAACCAAGATTCGCCTCGATCACATCATGGCTTCCAGTTCGATTCCGATGATCTTTCCTGCAGTCAAGATCGACGAATCCTGGCACGGAGATGGTGGAGTTCGACAGACGACTCCCCTCTCTCCTGCGATGCACCTCGGGGCAGATAAGATCCTCGCGATCTCCACCAGAAACCTACCGGCAGACGTACTTCCTGAAACTGGTCCTGCTCGGGGCTACCCACCTCCGGCGCAGGTTGCAGGTGTACTGATGAATGCCATCTTCCTCGACGCTCTCGAGTTCGATGCTGCAACGACGCAGAGATTCAACGCATTACTCAAAAAACTCCCGGAAGAGGACCACTGTGGCTTGCGACCGGTGGATCTGCTCACCGCACGACCTAGTGAAGACCTGGGAGTCCTCGCAGCTAATTTCGAACCGCGCCTACCCGGTCCATTCCGCTTCCTCGAGCGAGGTCTTGGAACCCAGGAAACGGATAGCCACGACCTTCTGTCACTTCTGATGTTCCAGCCCGAGTACATCGAAGCACTTCTGTCACTGGGTGAATCAGATGCGAAACAGCGTGCAGACGAAGTGATCCCATTTCTCACTGGAGACCGGACCGCGAAAGTTCTTACCTAGTCGCGGCTGACATTGAATTCCAGTTTGCGGGTGTTCTGAAGTTTGATGCGCACCGCATGAACAGCGGCATCAGGAACCACTGCATTCCTGATCACACCACTTCCATCCTGGTACCAGAAGATGGACGCAGTGCCATTCCCCGTGATTCCCACCAGATTTCCATAGTGCTGCGGAACCAGCAACTCGGTGCGTAATTCTTCATGTGGCTTCATCGATCTGGGCTTACCCAGGGCATCCAGACCCACCGAGATCTCGTACCCCTCGAGAATCTCTGCCGATTCCCAGAGGCCAAACAACCCGCTGTATTCTGCCAGAACTGGGCTACTGACCGCAAATCCGCCCAGTAGCGTACCCACCATCAGCGCAGACATCGCCACCACAACCAGTCCTTTGATTCTATTTGCCTTGTGCATTTTCTCTCTCCAATTCTCTATCTCGTGACACTCTCGATGGGCTGTTGAAGCCGTTCAGGTGAATGATGCCCGAGAAAGTCACGGATGGAAAGTCTCGCAACGATCGGACTTGCTCATGGCCTCGCCAACCCTGACGATGCACTCGGACCCCCTCGGACCACTCTGACACTGAATAGCGGAGGAATGATGCTTGCGACAATGACCACATGGACGATGACCACATGGCTACTATTTCTACCTCTCCCGATCCTCCAACCAGATGTCTCGATCTCGCTGACCGACAACCAGCAAGCCACCATCGCCTTCTGGAATCTGGAAAACTTGTTCGACTTCGAAGATGATCCGAATAACCCAGGCGATGATGAGTTTCTGCCCGAAAAGGAGTGGGACGAGGCGAGGTACCTGAGAAAACTCGACCATCTGGCTCGCGCGGTCGATTCGCTCGATGCCCAGTTGCTGGCGGTCTGTGAGGTCGAAAACCGACGGGTTCTGGAGGACTTGATTTCCCAGCCGGCACTGGCTGAGCAGAACTGGTCGATCGCTCACATCGACTCCCCTGACCATCGCGGAATCGACCTGGCTCTGTTGTTTCGCCAGCCGTTTTCCCTCGATGGTCAAGCGACCCTCCACACCATCGATCTGGGAGGCAATGCGTCCCCCACTCGGGGAGTTCTGGAAGTGCCCGTCAAGGCGGGCGGACGCCCCCTGACGGTGCTGGTCAACCACTGGCCATCTCGCTACGGAGGTGCGGAGAAGAGCGCTCCCAGGCGCGCAGCAGCGGCTCAGACGGTGCGCAAGATCACCGATCAACGACTGGCCGATGACCACGATCGAGATCTGATCATCGTCGGAGATCTCAATGACGATCCCTGGGATGACTCGGTTCGCAGGCAGTTAAAAGCGGTGCGAGAACTTCGCAGTGTGACCCACGAGAGCAACCTCAAGCCAGGTCGAGATGGGAAATTTTCCCCCCGACTCTGGAACCCATCATGGAGTTTCGCCAGCGAGCCAGACACCGGTACTTACTACTACTGGAATGACTGGAGTTGGAACTGTTTCGACCAGGTCATCGTCAGCCCAGGGATGCTCGACGATGCCGGAATCCAGTTGATTCAGGGCTCGATCCAGGTGCACGCACCCGACTTCATGCGAGATTCTGAGCAAAATGCTCGTAGACCTGCTCGATTTCGTCAATTCCGCGGACGCTGGGAAGAGGGCTTTAGCGACCACTTCCCGATCAAATTTGACATCCGCATCGAGCTTTCCGACGTCGAGCCGCAAACCAACGATTGATTCTCCACTCCTGAAAGGTTTCTATATCAAGTGGATCGGGTTTTGGAACAGGTTCGGTGTATTGTAGTGAGCCAATGAATAATCAACCGCCACGGAGTCGGTCCGGATAAAAATCCGGAGTCCGTGGCTACTTTGGAATCGTTCAAAAGAAAAGAGGAAGAGATGCTTTCATTTGTATTGATGCTGCTGATCGCTCCGGTCACCCCAATGGCCGATGTGATCTCGCCTGCAGATTCTTACCCACTGGATATCTGTGCCGTCTCCGGAAAAAAACTGGGATCGATGGGCGATTCCATCGAACTGGTTCATGAGGGACGCCAGGTCCGCTTCTGTTGTCAGGGGTGTGTACCCACCTTCAAGAAGGACCCCGCAAAGTTCATCGGGAAAATCGACAAGAAGATTATCACGGCCCAGAAAGACAAATACCCTCTCGAGACCTGTGTTCTCTCCGGGGAAAAGCTGGACAACAAATCCAAGAGCGTGGTGGTGAATAATCGCCTGGTTCGTGTCTGTTGTGGTAATTGCGCCAAGAAAATCAAAGACAAGTTACCGCCAAAACTCACTGCTAAACTCGATGAGGCGATCGTAAAGACACAGACCAAGAAGTATCCCCTCGAGACTTGTGTCATCTCCGGGGAAGCTCTCGGCAGCATGGGTCCGGCCAAAAATGTGATTGTCGGCAACACACTGGTCAAAGTGTGCTGCAAGGGGTGCGTCAAGAAAGTCGCGCTCAATCCGGCCAAGTACATCCAGATGGTGAAGACCCCCGCCAAGACGAAGTTGAAGAAGTAGAGCGCCAATAAGCGCGTTCTGGACAATTCAAGCGCCTCAGGCCAAGCAGCAGGCCCTGTTCCCGATCCGGGAATAGGGCCTTCTTTCTTCGAGATCGAGATTCCATCGGGCGGATGTGCAGTAAGATACTGCTGAAACAGGAGGACACTACCATGTCAAATAATGATCAGATTCAGAACGCCTTGGTGATGCTCATCGAAGGCTTTGAAGAATTCCAGACTGCACTCGAAATCAAGCATCTGGGAACAGAAGTAGATGAAGATACGGCGATCGAGGAACTACCCGCGGACAAACTGGAGCAAATGGATGAAGAATTTCATCAGGCGATGCTTTTGACGTTTGAAAACCTTGGTGCCGAGAACAAGGTGGATTTCCGCGATATCGGAGCAGTCGCAACCATCTTACTGGACACCGTCGAGGAAGTCGCTCCGGACCTGTTCCAGGATGAAGACCTGGACGACCTCGGAGATGACAGTGACGGCAGTGGTGACTCTGGTAGTGCCGACGATGGCAATGACTTGAACTCCAAAACCTCAGTGCAAGATGAAGCCGCAGTCTAGAACTGATCGGCTTCCTCGCCACCAGATTGAGACTTCAGCTGATCCTGGAGCGTGGCGATTCTCCCCTCAATGGTGGTGAGTCGTCTCTCCATATCGACCAGTTCTTGCTGCATTTTTTCGTGATGACGCTCTTGAAATGCCATACGCATCTCGAGAGCTGAATACTTCGGTGATTCGTGATCTTCCATGGTTTCCTCTCCTGGGGAGTTCCATCAAGAGTCGGCAATCCGGAGCCATGATCCCACGAATGACTGTAAAAATGATAGGGCCCGAGAAGGATTTGTATCCTTCTCGGGCCCATTCTTCTTAGCACTCGGCTACAGCTTACGGACATCCTCCGTATACGTCGCAGCCAAGGCCATCATCAGGGGTCATGTCAATTCCGCACTGGGACGGTCCCGGGGCCGGCGGCTCTGCGCCGTTCTGGAACTGGTAGTTCAGAACGAAGATGATATCCGAGATATCGTGAGTACCGTCGTCATTGGCATCCGTGGAGTCGATACAACCGGAAGGTGCGCCTCCGAGCATCAGGCTGTAAAGCATGAAGATCGCGTCTGCAATATCGACACCGCCATCGCTGTTCGCGTCTCCCCTGAGGAATGCTGGATCACACTCGTCAGGAATGTTGTTGGCATTGGTGTCGAGGCTATCCTGGCTTTCCAGGTCACAGGTATCCGGCACACCATTACCATTGCAGTCGACACTCAGGCCGGCTGCGATATCACACGCATCCGGGGAACCATTCTGGTTGCAATCGACATCGCACTCGTCAGGTACGCCGTTGCCATCACAGTCAGCCGAAATTCCAGAAGCAAGGTCACAGACATCCGGGCTGCCATTGGCGTTGCAATCAGCCTGAGGGACAGTGACCGTCACGGTCTGTGTCACTTCGCTGCTGTTGCCATGATTATCGATTCCAGTCCAGACAATGCTGGTTGTGCCATGATCGAAGGATCCACTGGCGTCATCCGTGCCATTGAGGCTGTTGGAAAGACTGATGACAGTGCAGTTATCGGTGATCGAGGGTGTCGGTATCGTCAGACTCGTAACGCATGTGCCGGCAGGTGCAGGCTCCGTGATGTCACCACTGGTGGTGATGTTCGGGGCTTCATTGTCGTTCACCGTCACCAGCATCGTTCCGGAGACGAGGTTGCCATGCATATCAGACTGAGTGTAACTCACGGTTGTAGTTCCAACCTCGAAGGTATCTCCCGGAAGGTGACTGGTCACGTACTCGCCCAGACCACAGTTGTCGTTCGCTGTCGCCGGAGTCCAGGACGCGACGGCACCGCATTGCCCTGGATCGGTGTCGAGAACGATGTCGCCCGGCGTATCACTGAACTGCGGGAACTCGTCATCGGTGACCGTAACCGAGAATGAATGCTGTGCACTGTTGCCATGGGAGTCCATCAACGACATCGAAACCGTCGTCATGCCAACAGAGAACATGTCACCAGAACTGGAAGAACTGGTAAGTGTCGGGCTTCCGCA
>Ga0209362_1000471_pt1 | contig 35976 bp, 34 predicted proteins | sample SaaInlV_165m_DNA_FD_184680 | JGI IMG/M metagenome (GOLD analysis project Ga0209362, IMG submission 184680) | Marine microbial communities from expanding oxygen minimum zones in the Saanich Inlet - Saanich Inlet SI037_S3LV_110m_DNA (SPAdes)... | ecosystem: Environmental > Aquatic > Marine >... | reverse complement strand
GATTACAATTCAACGGGGGTTTCCCGTCCAAATATGGAAACCTCAACCTTAAGTTTGCCCAATTCATTATCAACTTCAATCACAGGACCTTCAAAATTTATAAACGGACCATCAAGTATGCGGACAGGTTGTCCGATATCAAGTTTATGTTTGGGGGTTTCTTTATTCTGAAATTGTCGTATGTGGTCTTGTATCTGCTCTATTTCCACTCGTTTGAGTTGGGTTGGACTATTTCCACCTATAAATCCTCTCACCCCATTCACTTGCTTTACAAAATAAAACGCATCACCATTTAAATCACTCTCCGAATTATACAAATCCATGCGGACGAACAAATATCCAGGATATAACTTTTTAACTCTGGATGATTTTTTCCCTTGCTTCACCTCGGTAACTATCTGGGATGGCATCAGCACTTCGTGAAAAAATTCGGAGGCCTTCTCCTTGGCATCAAGTTTTTTTTTCATTAACAATTTCTGAACTTTATCTTCGAAATTTGACATTACCATTAGTGTATACCACGAATTACATTCTGTGGATTTCTCCGTTTCGTCTACATTGTTTGAAGTACTTTCCATAACATTTTCCTATATTATAACATTCATTTATCTGGGCCTACATGGGAACCCAATGTAAGGTAAATATAAATATACATCCGAATGCTATTTCCGCAAAAATCCGGACTCAATGGTTACCGCATTCCAAGTTCCCTTACGCAACCAAATCATATACTGATTTCGTCTTGGTTTTCTAGAAAGTGCTTCTTGTTTTTTCCGATTGACCAATTCTATTGCATCGTCAAGAGACTTGCAGTTGTGGACTTTCCTAGAAAGTTTCCCCGTCACATCACACAAAACCACTTGATAACCTCGAATTTTGGTCAAGTCTTTCAGTCTGTTAATGAGGTCATTTCTCCCCATTATCGGAAAGTTCCCTTTTTTGCAAATTCCAAATCCTTTCACCGACATCGTATTCCTTGTTCAATAAGTTTCTGATGTTCTCAAGTTCCTCTCTGAGCAATGAGCGAATTAAATACGACTCATCCGCATCGTTTATGATTTTAAGGTTTTCCTCTACCCTGTTATATAGTTGTGATCTCATTTTCTTTCTTGTATCGTTTTTCAAGTCTCTCCACCAAGGACTTCTTGTTTCCACCGATCTTGAGCTTGTGCTTTCTGCACATATCCTTCAACCTTGGTAATGTCATGTGCTGATATCCTCTGTCCTCGGCAACACCGAATCCTTGCCTCGTTGGTGTATCTGTCCCATAATTCCTAATCGGATATCCAAGTTTAGTGTCCTTCGTCAATATGTTTCCGAACTCCTTGCTATCATCTATCCCCAAACACGGATATTGAATTCCATAGCATTCCACAACATATGTTGCATGAACATTCGTCTTCAACCCCACATCCTCTTTGGTCAACTCTAGCACACTACCTGTGCGAGTTTTTCCGGCAAATCTAAATATAACTTGGTCACCGACTTTATACCGGTGTCTTTTTGGGTATGTTTTTCTTTTGTTTTTTCGCATTATGTCATATATTCTACGACATATATTATAAAAAGTCAAACTTAAAGACGAGGGGTGGGTAAAATCAACCCATCCGTGTTGTTCCATTCAACTACAGTTTCTTCTGAATCTTCCCGTGTTTCGTCAAGGCCTTCCTTGAATTTAGGATTCTCATTATACCACCCATTGTATTGGTCAATAGCGTCCCTCAAATAGTCTAAATAATGTTCATGGTCACCCATCTCCGTAATCGGATATGGATAATACGTAGGTTCATGCTCCACTTGTGTATCTATTGTTGATTCTGTGGTATCCTCAAGTTTTCCAAATACTTCTTCCCACCTATCTGCTATATGTTGAAAACGTGATAGGGGTAAGTCATCCACATCAATTACCAATGACTGAGTGGTAGCATACTCATCATCCCACATGGATTCCGAATATTCATAATACTGCTCCGGTTCATATCCAGCTGCATACTCAAGGTGTAACCCAGTTTCATCTACTGCCCACCACTCTGTCCATTCTGGTGTGGTAATAATCTCATTGGGTTGTCCCATTTCAAATATTAGTTCATCCATATCCATTTTACCTTTCTTGGTTGCATATACATAAATATCTAAGTTTTTTGCCAAACCCACACTGGTTCACCAAAACTTCCTTCTCTTTCGTGATATTCTTGATCCATATTACTATCTTCAATATCATCCGCGGTTCCAATTCCAAGGCAGTTTGGTCGTTTTGCCATTTCCATCCCAAAGCATTCGACATAACTAGAATCAGACTTCCGACTTAAGTGTTCGTTCATTGGGTCACAGATCTTTTGCCACTGCTTTCCACCCTTAGTTCCCTTACTAGTTGCATTGACATCACTTATGTTAACCATAAGCAATCCACCTACTTTCAGGGTTGTCCATACATTATCAATCGCACGGTGCAAGAATTGCTCATTCCAATCATTGATATTTTTATGACGAACCCAACTTTGAGTATCATCGTAACTATATCTCTCCACGGAAAAATAAGGTGGACTTGTCATAATCAAATCAACAGAATTTTCATATTTAGTCAAATCCGCATCTTCAGCCGGTGAACAAATAAAATCATATGTTTTCTTTGTCTCATACTCGGTTTTAAACTTTTCATAGAAATCGGCCTGTTGTTGATATATTGGATGATTTTCTTTTCTGGGATCAAGACCTATATAATGTTCCGCAATACTGCTTGCGTAAAATCCTGCGAATCTATCTCCCCACCCCATGCTAAAATCCAATACCGTCTTTGCTTGATTTGTATTACGACCTTCAATAGACGCAGGATAAAAATCATATATTAACTTTGCAACATTTGGTTTGAACTGACTGCAAATATATTTACGCAACCCTATACTAGTTCGCATTGCACGTTTATCCACCCTGGGGGCTTTCAACGTAAACAGACTTCCCATTAAACTCGTCATAAAACTTTTATTTGTCCAAGTTCTAAGTGGTCCAGGTGAAACACTTCCGTCAACACTCCATCGGTTTTCCTGTTGGAAAAAATTACTTGCCTTGTTGCCCGCATTCAACCGTTTCAATACTCTATCACTCAGGGGCCACTTATATTCAGAACGAGCAAACCAAGAAGCTTCGGTGAACAGGGATTGTTGACTTTGACGTTTTCGTTTATTAGATGCCTTTTGGTAATCCTCCTCCTGATCATCTGTCATTGTGAACGAACTGAAAAAGTCCGTGTTAACCGATTTCTTTACCTCAACATATTCATTCAGATCGTGAATTCCCAATCCCTTGAGTGTCTTAAAATCTTCAAGGGCCTCATGCTCCGTAATATCCATGTACGGAGGTTCATATTTCATCAAGATCTCAGCGAGTGTTTCCTTAAGGTCATTCACTTCATATTGCTCTTTGATGTCTGTCCAATCTTTCTCACCTATATAGTAATAAGGTACAACCAGATCACCTTCACCATTCTTATATGGTTTTTGAATAAACTTCTCGAGTTCCTTAATATACATTGTCTAGTATCTTTGCATAAAATTCCGAAAAAGTCAACACTCGGTTATATTCACCGCAAGACCCCCCTCGGAAGTTTCCTTGTATGCAGACTTCATATCCTTACCAGTTTCACGCATAGTATTTATCACTTCGTCCAAACTTATCTTGGAATCAGTTTCTCCCAACATAACCATTCGACTTGCATTTATTGCCTTAACTGCTCCCATTGCATTTCTCTCAATACACGGAATCTGTACCAGGCCTGCAACTGGATCACAGGTCAACCCAAGATTATGTTCCATACCAATTTCCGCTGCATCTTCCACTTGACTGACTGACCCACCGACTAATTCCGTCAATGCTCCGGCCGCCATAGAGCAGGCAACTCCCACTTCTCCCTGACAACCGACCTCTGCACCAGAAATGGATGCATTCATTTTATACAACATTGCAATTGCTCCCGAGGTCAGTAAAAATCTAGACGACCAGTCATCATCTTTGTCGGTGATGTAGTCGTCTACATACGACATCACCGCGGGAATTATCCCCGCTGCACCATTAGTCGGTGCAGTAACAACTCTTCCCATATTTGCGTTTTCCTCGTTGACCGCAATTGCACATATGCTTGCATAGTCCATAAACTGATGTGCATCTAAGTCACTTTTCAGCAAGAAGTTCTCATACATGGACGCTGCACGCCGTTCAAGTTTCAATTTTCCTGGTAGAATGCCTTGGGTTGTAATTCCTCGATTGACTGACGATTGCATGACCTTCCAAATTTTCTTCAATCGATTGAATACTTGGTTCTTCTTTCTCCATGTCAATTCATTTTCAAGAATGATGTCGGAAATTCTCACTTCCTTCCTAATTGCAATATTCACAAGTTCCGTTGCCGATTTAAAGGGGTTGGGAACTTCCTTGGACACTTCCTTCAACTTATCCTTCTTTGCGTTTTTTTCGGTCACTACGAACCCACCACCCACTGAATAGTAGGTGCGGTGGCATATATCCTTTTTCTTGGTGATTCCCACGAATTTTATTCCATTGGGATGGAATGGTAACCACTTCCCCTTCTTAAACTCAATGTGTTCATCCTTAAACTTGATCTTCCGAAGGCCCCCCAATTTAATATGTCCCTTAAGTTTAACAAGTCCCTCAATTTCATCTGTCTTAACTTCATCGGGTGATTTTCCTTGCAACCCTATCTTGACTGCATCCAATGTTCCGTGACCTTCACCCGTCAACGCAAGAGAACCATACAATTCAACTCGAATTCCGTCAATGTCACCAAACTTCTTGGTTTGTTTCAAATATCCGACAAATTGTTTTGCCGCCTTCATCGGACCCATTGTATGTGAACTAGATGGCCCAAGACCAATCTTGAAAAAATCAAATACACTCAAGTTCATAATTGAGTTTTATTCTAAAAACTTAAAGGTACCGTCTAAAATTTTTCTTGCGAGAGAATAGTTCCCCTTGTCATTGTTGTTTCTCATGGAAGAAAAGTTATTCTTGATACGAACCTTGGATTCACTAAAGACTGCATCCATCAACTGCAACAAATCCTTTCTCGGTGCAGTCTCGTTCTTTATCATTGAATCAATTCTCAATGTACATGCTGATATAACAAATAGTTCCGTCCCGATTTCAACGAGTCTTGCAAGAAGCAATTGTTGTTTATCCAATGCTGGCCCGTGCCTTGCCATTGAATGAAATAGTTTCTTGGACAATTTCTTGGAAGTTCGTGATACATAACGTAAATACTTTTTAAGACTTCCATCCAGTCCACGTGGAGTTCCACCTAACGATGGTAACCACTGTTTCGGATACCACTTTGCATAAAACAATCCAGCACCAAGTGCGGCTTTCAACCTCACCATAATTGGCAATCTTGAATTCAATACTGCGCCGGCTGCCTTTAAGTGTGGGTCAAGTGCTTCTCTAGCAAGAAGTAAACGCATAATTTCACTTGAACCTTCAAAGATAAGATTGATACGACAATCTCGCATAAATCGTTCAACTGCGATTGGCTCCATTCCTCGATTCTTCAACGAGTCAGCAGTTTCATAACCACGACCACCTCGGATTTGCATCGTGTCATCTGTTACTCTCCATGCTTCTTCTGTTCCCCACATCTTGCACATTGCGGATTCCACACGGATGTCGGCCTTCTTTCCATCAACGAGACTTGATGTAAACAACACCATAGTTTCCGTTGCAAAATTGGAAATTGCAGTCTTGGTAATCTTGTCTGCGATTGCTTGGTGTTTTCCAATTACACAACCCCATTGCTCTCTCGTAGAACTCCATTCCCTTGAAATCTTCAAACAACTACTCATAAGTCCAACACATGCAGCGGGTAACGTCAATCTGCCTGTGTTCAAAGTGCTCAATGCAACCTTCAAACCACGACCTTCTCCTGCGACTAGGTTTTCAACGGGTATCTTGGCATCAGTAAACCTCACAATTCCATTATAGAGTGCCTTCAATCCCATAAATCGGCAACGCACAATAACTTCCACTCCTGGAGTGTCCATGTCTACGATTAATGCTGAAATTGATTTCCTCATCTTTCCTTTGATTTCAACATCGGGTGTTCTTGCCATAACAATAATGACACTTGCCTTGACTCCATTCGTACACCAAAGTTTGTCACCATTGAGTACGTAATGAGTTCCGTCTTCAGACAACTCGGCATATGCAGTCATTTGTGCGGGGTCAGACCCAACGGTTTCCTCGGTCAATGCAAATGCACTTACGTCACCCTTTCTAAATCTCGGAAGATGTTTCTTCTTCTGCTCATCCGTTCCAAATAACAACAAAGGTTGTGGAACTCCGATTGATTGGTGAGCAGAAATCAATGCGGTTATGTTACCACAATGACGCCCAAGAAGCATTGCGGATTTTGAATAGTTCGTCTGTGACAAACCAAGTCCGTCATACTCTGTTGGGATCTTGATGCAAAATGCCCCAATCTCTGCCAACTTCCTAAATACTTCATCTGGAATTTCACCTTCTCTATCAATCTTGTCTGCATCTACGTGATTCTCCATCACGTCACTCAATTGGGATATAAATTGTTCACCTGCCTTCACGTCAACTTCAGGTTGTTCGGGGAACGGATAAATCAAATCAAAATCAGCATCACCCATAAACAAACCACCTGCATAACTCTTTACTCCTTTTTTACCTACATCTCTTGCGGCCTCTGCAGCCTCCAAGGCATCTGCCTTACCCTTGGACATTTTTGAAGTATCTATTTCATCCGTCATTATTTATTTTTCCTCGTAAAATTTCTTGTCGTTGTTAGAATATTCCGATAACAATTCGCAAGGTTTGAAGTACTTGTGCTTCTTTTCAAGTTCCTTCATTCTATTGAATATGTTTAAAGCACCTTCGGAATCAAGATACCTCATTGGACCACCTCTGAACGGTGCCCATCCCGTTCCCATTATCATTCCGAAATCAATGTCCCTTGGACTTCCTACGATTCCTTCTTGAAGGCATCTAACTGCTTCGTTTACCATGATAAGCACCAATCGGTCAAGAATTACCTCATCGGAAAATGGTAATTGAGTGAGTTCCCTTTTGTATTTTTCATTGACCCCACTTGACCTACCATTCTTGTAAAGATAAAATCCCTTACCCGATTTCTTTCCGAAGTCTCCGTTCTCAATCATCTTTCTAAGGGCATTTGAATTTGGAAACTCAGTATCAAGTCGTGCCAATAAATCATCGGCAACGTGTTGACATACGTCCCCACCCACTTCGTCTATCAAACGGAATGGGCCCATAGGCATTCCGAAGTCACGCAAGAGTTTGTCAACTCGGTCAACCTCAGTTCCAATTGATGAAAGGTAAACTGCCTCAATAAGATAAGGCATTAAAATTCTATTGACCAAGAAACCAGGACTATCCTTAACCACCACGGGCAACTTGCCGATTTGTTTGGTAAACTCAACTGCCTTTCCAACGGTTTCATCGGAAGTATTATCACCCTTGACGATTTCCACCAACTTCATCTTGTGAACTGGGTTGAAGAAATGAACACCGACCACTCGTTCGGGATGTTCCATACCCTCGGAAATAACGTCAATTGAAAGTGCCGACGTATTAGTTGCCAGTACAGTATCCTCTCTGACGTTTTGCTCCAATTCAAGAAACAGCTTCTTCTTGATATCCAACTTCTCGACTGCGGCTTCAACAACAAAATCAACATGAGTCATCGGCATTGTTTCGGTAAGAGGTGTAATTCTGTCCAATGAGGATTGTGCCTCAGTTTTTGTCATCACTCGTTTCTTTACCGCTGCTCCATAAAGTTTTCCAATGGTCTTCATTCCATTTGCAACGAACTCCGGTTTAATATCCTTGAGAATCGTGGGAATGCCTCGTGAACTTACCCACTGAGCAATTCCTGCACCCATGACACCTGCACCTATAACCGCAGACTTTCCAACCTTATATCCCTTCTCACCTTTGGTTTTCTTTGACCTCTCTTGTAGAAAGAATACACCGACCAAGTTTTCCGCAACATCCGTCTTCAGTAATCTTTCAAATGCTTCTCTTTCCAATTGCAACGAACCTTTTATATCTCTACCAAGACCATCGACCATCACGTCAATTGCTTCCAATGGTGCAGGATAAAGTCCGTTGGTCTTTTTCATTACGTTCTGAGTTGCCTTTCTCCTTGCAATGGTTGAAATTGGAAACTTGTTTGACCACAGTTTCTTATACTTCTTCTTTCCATTGTGGAGACACGAAACAGCAGACTTCTGAAGATTTTCCTTAAATACTACCTTATCCACCATCCCAAGTTTAAGTGCTTTCTTTGCAACGACCACACTTCCCGCAAGAATAATTCCCATTGCAGATGGCAAGCCAATCATTCTCGGCAATCTCGTTGAACCTCCCCATGCAGGAAGAATTCCCAACATGGTTTCCGGTAATCCGACTTTAGTTGCGGGATCTACGGATGCAACTCGGTGGTCACACGCAAGAGCAAGTTCATACCCACCCCCAAGACATGCACCATGAATGGCTGCGACTGTTGGAATCTTCAGATTCTCGATACGAGTGAAGGTCTCCTGTCCCATCAAGATTAATTCCTCCACCCTTGCTTCATCTGGATTACTTGCAAATGCATTCAAATCCGCACCTGCAATAAAAATACTTTTCTTGGCACTTGCAAACACGACACCTCTAAGTGTGTCCTCGTTTTCTTCAACGAAATCCAACTGCACATTCAGTTCTTCAAAAATTCCTTCGTTCAGTACGTTTGCGGCTGATTTAGGTTGGTCAAACGTAAGTGTGCATACGTTGTCAAATATTGTTCTTTTTATTGTATTACTCATTATTCTCTTTCTAAGATAATTGCACCACCTTGACCACCACCAATACAAAGAGAAACTAATGCCCGTCTACCTCCTCGTCTTTCAAGTTCCTTTAATGTGGTAAGAACAATTCTTGAACCGGACGAACCTACGGGATGACCCAATGCAATCGCACCTCCGTTAACGTTTAACTTCTCTTTTGGAATTTCACCCAAATCAGTTGTATTCTCAAGTACCTTACATACCGACAACACTTGCGCTGCGAAGGCCTCATTCACCTCAATTAAATCAAAATCCTTCATCTTCAACCCAGCTTCTGCACAAACCTTTTCAATTGCATACACCGGACCAAGTCCCATTCTTTCGGGATCACACCCAGCGTACGCATATGCGGTAACTCTACCAAGTGGTTCCCATCCGTTTTCAGTTATCGCCTGTTCATCGGACATCAACAACGATACTGCCCCATCGGTAATTTGAGATGCGTTTCCGGCGGTGACTGTTCCCTCTCGTCTGTCAAAGACTGGTTTAAGTTTCTCCAATGCACCCAATGATTGTTCTCCACGGATTCCGTTGTCCTCGGTAACAAATCTTCCATCTGGAAAATAATAGGGTGTAATTTCCTTGTCGAACTTTTCTTTCGCAACGAATGCCTTCAAGTGAGACTCCAGTGCAAAAGTATCTTGATGATATCGTGTAACTCCGTTCTCCCTTGCAATCAATTCAGCAGTTTGTCCCATGTTCATACCAACTGTGACGTCACTCAACCCGAGTCGGAGACTGACGATGGGTGCAAAATCGGATGGTCGAAATGACAATATGTTATGTAGTTTATCTCTGAAGTATCTGCTCCTTGAAAGTTTGGTAAACTTCTTAACTGCACTTGCGTTATAGATGAATGGGGCATTTGTCATATTCTCCGATCCTCCAGACAAATAAACTGACCCTCTTCCTGCATTAATCTTGTCGGACACTTGTGTTACCGACTCAAACCCCGAGGCACAATTCCTATGCACTGTATATGCGGGAACGGATTTTGGTACTCCTGCACGAAGTGCAATGACTCTCGTTATATTTGCGGTATCCGCGGGTTGGCAAACGCATCCCATCACACTTTCGTCTATTATAGATGGATCTAAATCTAAGTTGGTGAACAATCTTTTCGTTGAACATACTCCCAAATCAGATGCAGATGCAGTCGTAAAATCGGAACCCATCTTGCAAAATGGTGTTCGCACACCACTAACTATGTAAACATTTTTACTCATTATAACCTTTTATTCAATGTATAACTATGTCAATATATATTGAATTAGTCAAACAAATAGGTGTGGCCATAGCCTTACAAGGCATTCCACTGATACTCGGATACACAAATCACCCTTGAACTACACACATAGTTGCAATGTTTCCACGACCCGGTATTGATGAATAGTATGTCAAAATTCAGTTTTGGGTAAGCTGTCTCAAGATAATCGGCAAACTTACATGTAGATTTCAATTCCTCGAATGGGTCAAGTCTTGTTGGTATATATCCTCCACCGGTCTTGGACATTCTACTTCTTTTGACAAATAGAACTTTCTTATCGGAATCCAACAAATCCACAAACCTTTCTGCTCTGCGTTTCTTCTCATCTTGCCACTTTGCAAAATCCTTATCATCATTAAAATCATATAAGTGGTCACCTCGGTTCTCAGTTGCTTCCGTGAATTCGTGCTTATGACCCGTTCCGTATCTTGTATTTTCATACCATTCACCTTGCAGATGTACCATGTTGTCTCTATCCGACCATCCGTCAAAATCATTCTCAAGTAAGTCCGTGAGTTGGATTAGACTGATAACAATCCAATCAAAAGGATACGAACCTTTCCGAAATCCCTTTTCCTTTAGCTTCAACGAAACACGACAAGTTCCTCCAAGAGAAACATGCTCTTCATAATCTTCCATAAAATCCATCAATCTCATACCAACCACCCCACCAGTAAATTTATCCAAACACCAATTGCGTCAACTATCACAAAATAAAATGCCAATGCGGCCAACCAATACATCTTTCTACCATAGAAAAATATCATACTGAGAAAGTTTGCAATAAGAAAAACCAAAAAACCCCAACCCAAATATTCTGGAAACGGCAACATTATACCACCCAACATTCCGGTTATTGCAATGATTATTTCGAATTTTTTGCTATGTGTTGTTTCTTCCATCTATCAAATCCAAGTTTTTTCAAATCGGCAAACAACTCCTCTGGAACTTCTATCCCATCCTTATGCACCTCAAGAGAAGTCTTGTATTCAATCTCACCCGGAACAAGAACCTCATCCTCACCTTTAATTGATTTTGTTTCCTTCAACTCTCGCATGACATCACCGACATTCTTTTTAAAGTTATCAAGTTCCGTGAAATTTTCCGGATCAATACAAACAAAGAAATGACCAATGTCATAACTAGGATTGTCAGTATCTCCTTCATAAAGTCCACTCAACTTGCTCATATATGCACCACTCTGAAATGCTGAACACATTAATTCTATTGCAATAGATAATCCAGAACCCTTATGCCCTCCAATTGGAGTTAACGCTGCTATTCCTTTTTTCAACCAACGCAAAGAACGTTCAAACGTAAGATTTTCATTTTGAGAAACTATTGCACAATTTGGCACATATTGATTCGGATTCTTTCTGGCCTGGATTTCAAGGTCACCTCGTTGGTATGCAGAAGTTGCACAATCAATACTGAACGGGTATTTCATATCAGACGGGAATGCTATTGCGAACGGATTTGTTCCCATCTTTGGTTCTGCACCGTTAAATGGTGCAACTGCTGGTCGGGCATTCGTAAAACTCATTCCCACCAAATTATGTTCCGTTGCCAATCGGCTATAATAACTTGCAATTCCATAGTGTGATGAATTTCTAACCGCAACGCAACTTATTCCATGTTCTTGGGTTTTGGTGATTGCTTGTTCAATTGCAAGTGAACCCACCACCTGACCCAGTGCATTGTGACCATCAATCGTTACACATGATTTACTATCTCGTACAATTTCAGGTTCTGCCTTTACATCTATCACACCATCCTTGATTCGTTTTACGTAATACCCAAGTCTACTCAATCCATGAGACTTGAAACCAAGTTCGTCTGCACTTAACAAGACATCTGCACATATATTCAAATATTTCTTGGGTACTTTATTCTTTTTAAAAACCCACAGAACAAAGTCGTATGCTTCTTCAAATTTTAACTTCATCGTCAACTATCCGTTGATTTCTTTTCTTCTCTTGCTTTCTTTGCTTTCTTTAAATTATATCTAAATCTAGCATATGGACGCATTATATAGTGTTTCATAAACCCACGAATTTCTGGCTTGCCTACGTCACGTCTTAATTTATTTTCGTATTGAGTCATTGGACAATCCAATACTTTGGAAAATGATACCAATATAATAAACGAACACAGAGGAAGTGCTACATACCAAGGGAATCCATATGGAGTGAATCCCTGAAATGCGAGTATAAAAAATGCTGAAAAATTACCAATAACAACTGCGTGATGGAGTAGCACCACCAACAACAATTTTATATTCTTAAGTGGTTCGGTGGGGAGGAATTTGAATGTCTTTGCATCGACTGCTTTATTCTTCTTTTCACTTAGTTCCTTCCAGTTACCCTCTGCCATATATTATAAATACTACGAGTCGGGAAATCTTTCCATCAATCTATTGAATCTTTTGATTTTTTATTCTGTGTGTTCCAATCTCGATTCCATGTCTTACGATATTTTTTCATCCAGTCTAACATGGCTGCGTTTCCACCAATATCATGTCCTGCCTTTTCACTTTCAAACCACTTATGCTTTTCAACCTCGAGAATCTCATCCACCTGCCTTTTATAGAAGGTGCTTCGGTTGTACATATCTCTATCGTAATCCACTCTTAAATATATGTATATGTATATATAAGTTTCCGTTTTAAAAATCGTCAATTAATGCAGATTCATCTTGATACTCTGTAACTCTAGTTTCAAAAAAGTTCTTTTGTTTACGGAGGTCAATAATCTCACTCAACCAAGGGAAGGGATTGTGATCACTATCATATCTGAAATCCATATTTAAGTTCTCAAGTCTACGATTTGCAACGAATTGCATATAGTCCACAAACATTTCGGAATTCAATCCGAGAATTCCTCTTGGTAGTACATCTTGTGCATATGCAATTTCCAACTCCACTGCCTTTTGTAGAACATCCGTCAGTTCCTTCTCAAAGGTTTTGTCCATGATTTCCGGATATTGTTCTTGAAGTTTCAGAAGTAGAGTAGTGCCAAATTTAATATGAACACTCTCATCTCGCAAAGTATACTGAATCTGTTCTGCAATCCCCGGAATCTTATCGCTCAGTGCAAGTAACATAGCAAATCCACTGAAAAAGAAAGTTCCCTCGCAGACAATCCAATAAGTGAACGCAGTTTTATATAACTCACGCTTTCCTTGTTTTGTTTGTGTGTTCAAGTTTTTTCCATTAAGTTCCTTGGTCACTTCCATCAAAAAGTCATCCTTTGCTTTAATGGATGATACCGTATTATATGCCTCATATACTTCAGTGATACTTAAACCAAGACTATCACAAATATAAACAATGGTGTGATTATGTAAACATTCCTCATACATCTGCCTGGCCATGTACTGTCTACACTCCGGGTCTGTGATATATTGTGCAAGTGTCATTAAGTTATTCGCAACTAAACTTTCACTTCCCGCGAAGAATCCAAGACATCTCTTAATAACAAGACGTTCGTCGTCACTCAAACTCTCCCCATTACCAGACTTCCAGTTCTGAACGTCCTTTGTCATTGGTACATCGGTTGGTACCCAGTTGTTCTTCACACCCTGCTCGTACATTTCCCATGCCCATTTATGTTTGTGGGGGAGTATTTGATTGACTCCCTCCGACTCCTTGCCCAATAGTTCACCTGTTTTCATATTAAATATATATAACGATTTGCAGATTAAATTAGTTCACATTTTCGTTTAACTTTTTTGTGACTTTTTTATTAATCACATACAACAATATAAGTAACGGGGGCAATGTAACAAGGGCAATTAACCACCAGTTAGTTTTATTGACTTTAATTGCCGCGGGTTGCTCCACGGTTGCTTCCGTAGCATTTACATCCGAGTAGGTAACTTTATGACCTGCAATCCTCTCAGGTAGACCTTCCGAGGTATTATTTTTCCGTGGTTCAACTTCCGTGAGAACTATCTCATCGGTGGTGGGTTTCTTTGACAATGCCAGATCGTGGGTAATCTTACATGATGACACAAGCATGGTCATCATCAACATACATATAATTCTTTTAAATCTCATAGGTTTATTCCTTTAGTATTAATAACTAAAGTAATATACCACTTATTTGCCCTCAAGTAAAGAACTTTTGATTATTTTTTATCGTGAGTGTGACATTCGCAACCTTTTTTGTTGCAACAATCATCAACAAACCAACACTTAACCATATGAATAATTTTCTTTATAAATCCCATAATATTATAAATATGACTACCTACCACTTTTCACAGACATTCCTGCTCTTTTTATAACGAGGTGAACATGTTCTTGGAAAAAGAAAATATACGCACCCATATCCAAGTTATCCTCTGCTATCTGCATTTCCTTTTTGTATATTGCCAACCACTTAGTGTCCTCCTCATAAGTCTCTTGTTTAAAATCCGCACCTTCAATATTCCACTCCAATATCAACCTCGCAAGTTCTATCAACTTGGGGTCCATGAACTGATATCCCTCTACCCTCGTATAAAACTCTTTCAATTCCGATTCCGTTGGTTTGGGTGGGGTGGTGGTATCTTTCTTATCTTTCTCCGATTCGTCTTTAGTTTCCGTTTCCTCTACCTTGACGGATTCTTTATCGGAATCCGTTGCCGTTATAAACCCATCATCCTTGGCAGAAACTACCAAGGATGATAATAATATTAACTGAATAACCCTTTTTACTAAATCGGGATATTCCAATCGTTTTATCTAAGTTCGAGTTTTGGGGAAAGGGTTTGTCCCGTTGGTCTTTTGTCCAACTCCGTTTCCAAATCGGAAGAACCTTCCGCGGGAATTACCTTGATAAGAAATGGCATATCCTTCAATGCGGTCTTTTCTTTGTCAGACTTGGTTTTCTTAGACTTCGTTGGTAAACCTGCAGCTTCAACTGGAAGTTCATCAATTTCATCAAAGGATGGCATTTTGACCTTTGAGTCAAGTGCCCACATGATATTGTGCTTTTTTGCCCAACGTTCCATACGACGTACAGGAACGATAAGATTGAAACCTTCACCCGCACCACGGACAAGCATCCCGACGTAACGTCCATCGGTTAAATAAACCCCACCCCCAGAACTTCCGGGGAATGCAGTCACGGTGGTTTGGTCATACTCAACTTTTCCCAGAGTTCTACCTACTTGTGAAATAATACCGGTTGTCATTGAGTTTGCACCCATTTGACCTAGTAACGAACCTACATGAAATAACTGGGTTCCAATTGGTACGATGTTGTCGTCTTCTTTCTCAAGACGAAATTCTGCACCGGACTTTGCATAATCTCTTGCACGAACCATAAGAACTGCAAGGTCTTCTCCGTCATCGGCATCGGAAAATTTGATGACTCTTGCATCCATTTTCATTTCACCGACTCGACGACCTTTCTCAACAAGTTCCTTAACAATGGTGGGATCTGCAAACTCAACTACCTTAACCGGTTGTCCACTTTCATTGATGACAGTCCGAACATTGCGTAGATGATCAATAACATGACCAGCTGTCCATACGAAAGTAATTTTCTCTCCGTTGACCTCACGGACAATCATCGTACCCGAACCTTCCGACGAACCATATCCACTCGGAGACTCGGCCTTGATTGTTACTGAAATATCTTGTAAATGGTCGGCAACCTTACGAAGATTCTTGGATGCCTCATCTGCAAATGAAGCCAAGCTTAAAAATGTTAAACTCGCCACTAATAATGTTGTAAACCTCATATTCATAAATTTCTACCTCGTTGGTTGTTAATATTCTATATATAACTATACACTTCACCGAGTAATCGTCGGCGAAACTTCGTGGAAATTTAAAATTCTGCTGGACTTTATTGGCAACTTTCGCAGGTTTCCCCACGCATTTTTGCCTCTAGACTACACATTGCGGATGGTTGTTCTTCATCATCAATTTCCACAGACTCCATCTTGTCAACCTCCGTTACGGTTGACTTTTCTATGGAACTTGCGGCCAAGTTCCTCAAGTAGTAAGTTGTTTTCAACCCACTTTTCCACGCATGAAAGTATATGTCGTTCAAAAACTTCATGCTAGTTCCGTCATTGTAAAGATTCAAACTCTGCCCTTGGTCAATCCATTTTTGACGAGCAGCGGCACAATCAATGAGTGCAAATTGGTCTTGGCCGAACGCAGTCACATACTTGTCCTTGACCCATTGTGGTATCTGTCCGTTCAACTTTGACAAGTCTCCGTCCACACTCTTCACCATATCGGCAACGGTCTTGTCCCACAATCCCAACTCCTTCATGTCATTGACAAAGTATTCATTCATCATCGTAAATTCACCACTTAATGTTGAATACACGAAGATAACGCCGAAGTTCGGTTCAATACTTTGCGAACATCCTGCAATATAGCTGATTGTTGCGGTTGGTGCAATTGCCATAGTGTTACTATTTCTCATCCCCTGGGCCTTGACCGTTTTCCTCAATTCGTCCCAATCCTTTCTCAAGTGGATTCGTTTTTCCACTCCACGGATACGCATAAGTTCCCGATAAGTGTCAACTGGAAATATATCTTGACTCCAGAGACTTCCTTCATAAGTTTCGTATGTTCCACGTTCAGATGCCAGGGTGGAGGATGCATTTATTGCAGAATAACTTATGTGTTCATATATCTCATCTGATATACGTGTCGCATCCTTGCTACTATATGTTACCCCAAACTCATAAAATAGGTCATGCCACCCCATAGTACCCAATCCCACTGGTCTGTTAAGCAGATTACTTCTTCTTGCCTCTTCGGTTGGGTAATAATTCAAGTCAATTACATTATCCAACATCCGCATCCCCACATCAATGGTTCTGTCCATTTTGTCGTAGTCAATGAACTTTTCACCATTATCGTCTACCCCAATGTGTTGTTTTAAGTTGATACTTGAGAGATTGCAAGTCGCAGTTTCTCCATATTCCTTTACAACACGACCACCTTGATTATCATAAGTTGATGGTTTCGTGTGCAGTTGAATTTCCGTACAAAGATTACTACTATGAACCACACCCGCATGTTGGTTGGAATAACGAATGTTACATGGGTCTTTGAATGTAATCCACGGATGCCCCGTTTCAAACAAACTCTTCAACATCTTCTTCCATAGAGCTTTTGCAGATACTGTCTTGAATACTCGCAATTCTTCGTTCTTTCCCTTTTTAACATATTTCTTATAGTGCTTCTTGAATTCCGCACCGAAAGTTTCATGTAGTTCAGGAACTTCGTCTGGACTGAACAAATGCCAGTCTCCGTCCTTTTGCACTTGTTCCATAAACAAATCGGGAATCCAATTTGCAGTATTCATATCGTGACATCTCATTCTATCGTCACCTACTGTTTTTCTAAGTGCCAAGAAATCCTCGATGTCAGCGTGCCATGTTTCAAGATATGCACAACCCGCACCTTTTCGTTTTCCGCCTTGGTTTACTGCAACCAACATATCGTTGTAAAGTTTCCAAAAGTAGACGGGACCTTGATTTGTTCCATTTGTTCCCTTGATAAAACTACCCCGTGAACGGAAGTTGGTGATGTCAAAACCAAGACCACCTGCGAACTTGCTCTTTCTTGCCTCTTGCCAAAGTCCGTCAAAGATTCCATCAATAGAATCGTCAAAGGTATTTAGATAGCAACTACTCAACTGACTATGCGTTGTTCCACTATTGAACAAGGTGGGTGTTGAACTGACCAACTCAAAATTACTCAAGACATCATAAAACTTCAATGCATATTCTTGTCTCTGATCGGGTGCTTCATTTAAAGCAAGTCCCATTGCAACTCGCATCCACATTGCCTGTGGAGTTTCCATTCTGCGGCCATCTATGTGAAGCAGATACCTATCATAAATGGTTTGAATTCCCAAATACTTCCAATTCCCGTCACGTGTCAGATCAAGTTTTGCACTCAGTTCTCGTAAGTCATAAGACTCCACAAGTTCTGGATTGAGAATATCTTCTCGGACTAACTTACGAAGGTTGGTAATGAAACTCTTGCGATATTGAAGTTCGTTGGCATCACTATCGACACCTTCACCGAAAACTTCCTTGTAAATTGTGTTTAACAACAATCTGGCTGCAACCAAACTATAATTCGGTTCATATTCAATCTTTGACCTAGCACTCATAATAAGTGACTTGTCAATCTCTATGGTAGTCACCTTATCATATAACTTAATCTCTGCGGCGAGGATAACTTGACTCGCACTGACATTCTCCAACCCTTCACATGCCCGTTCGGCACATTTGTTGATTTTTTCAACATTAAACTCTTCCAACCGACCATTCCGTTTCTTTACTTTCATGTTGTAACCTTTTTGTTATAAATTATAGAAAAACTATAATAAATCTTTCCGACAGAATGCCGAAAAACATACATAGAATATATATGAAAAATTTATCCAAGTTCTTCGAGTTCTTCTCCATCTTGTGCTTGATTCATCTGATTATATCTTTGTCGTAATGCCCCCTGTGCAGTATTATCCGCATTATTCATTTCGACCATTATTTCTGCACCATTAGTGCTTTTTTCATCATATATCTCAATCATGCCAGCTGAGGTATCTACTCTACTTGGAAAAGTCATTCCGTCCGGACCAAATCTATTTTTGATCACATGGAAACGACCCGTGTTACTAACTTTGTCAGATGCCTTTCTTGATAAACTCATAACAAAGTCTGCCGTCATTATCTTACGATAACTATCCGCAACCTTCTGAGCCTCAATAATATTATCATCCAACGATGAACGACTAGCTTGACTTGCCGTCCAAACGGGGACACCTAGTTCCCCCGCAAGACCTCTAAGGTCTTCATAAATACTTCCTTGTTCAACGTATGTGTTTGAATTGTTACCTACGTTACCCGGAGATAAAATATCCGCATAATCCACAACAATCATATCCACACCATATCCCATTGTCCTTGCCAAATTCGCATGGGCAAGAATGGTTGATACACCCACACTTTTCGTGGGGTATTCCTTAATGAGAAGATTACCAGTAATTCCACCGATAACTGCCCTCACCTTTTCAATATTCTCTACGATTTCTTGAAATGGTATATTCGCAAAACAACTATCATAACGCAATCCCACGTAACACTCGTTTAACTCAAGAGTGTAATGTAATACGTTCTTTCCACGTTTCATTGCTTCCTTGCCAAGATGAGCAAGACACCAACTCTTACCGCCACCTGCACTACTAATAATTACCCCAAGTTCTCCTGGGCCCAATCCTGTGCCGGTCAAATCATCTATCACATCCCATCCAGTTGGTACGGTTTCCCTTGCAGATTCGGACATTCGTTCATCAAGGCCTTCCATATAGTCATGTCCGAGATTCCGTTCCGTTCCCGCCTTCATTGCATCATCTACGGTTCTCTTGATTGAGTCGTATTGACCAAGTTTCAGTAAATCAACACTCGTTATGATTGCGTTCTTTAATTTCTGATTCTTACCGAAAGTTAAAAATTCCTCTTTAACAAACTCGGTGTCATTCAAATCAACCTTCGTAAATATGTGCTTGAGTTGATCTATTATAGCAGCCTTGAGAACTTCAATCCCCAAGTCCCCTACCTTAATTTTAAATACATCTAAGGTGATTGTTCTTTTGTAAATTCCGAAATAATCCAAAATTTCCGAAACAATCCACTTGTGTGGTTCACTCTCCCAATACTCCGGGTCAATAATGTCATGGGTTCTTTCTAGAAATCCCTTATCATCTATCAGGGCTCGTATTGTCTTGCCCTGGAACGCAGTTCCGTATTTTTGAAGAGTATCGATTTCGTCCTTGTTAGAGTCGGTCATTTAATATACCCTACCTTACCAAACTCTTGTGATTTGTTCAAGGTTTTTCTTCACAAAATATCAAATTATACCGAAGAGTCGGAAATTGCGTAGTTGTTCAGAACAGTCCAAGTTTCCATAAGCCAGTTATGGTGATTGGGAAACGCAGCCCAAGCTTGGTCTTCTGCGAACTTTTTACTGAACTCAAATTTATTTAATTGAGTTACGGGTGTATCCACATGATCAAGTATCTTGGTTTGCATACTTGCGGGTAAAATAGTGTCGGTCAATTGCATTAACTTGCGATTCCGTTTTAAAAGTTTCTGATTCTCTTCCGTTAGAAAAGTCTTATAAAACGGCATTTTCTTCGCATTCTGCGTGGCAATCGTCTCCAATTCCGAAAGTAGCACTTCTTGTTCATCTGCGAGGCACGGAAATGCAGTTTTAATTTTCTTATCACCCGCACCCTTTATACCATCGATATTATCACCACGGTCACCATCAATCATTCTATACAACAAAAAATTGTTCGGATGAATGCCATATTCATGATTTACCTTTTCTGGTACGTAAATAGTTCGTTTCGTAGGACTGTACACCGAAGTCTTGTTACTCACCAACTGAAGGAAGTCCTTGTCCGTGCTCATTATAGTTGACTTGTTTCCATTCATCTCAAACTTTGACAATGCCAGGAACGCAAGCACGTCGTCTGCCTCGACATTATCCACACATATTGTCGTAACTGGTAATAGATTCAGATATTGAACCAATTTAACGATTTGAGTTTTCATTGAATCCGACTCTTCATCACGATTCATATCTAGACTCATTGCTCGGTTTACACGAAACCTCACATTCTTTTTCATCTTGTAGTCTGAGAAAATCTTCCTCCTCCGTTGACTTCCCCCCTTGCCATCAAACACAACTATACACCTTGAGGGTTTGAGTAACCGAATTGCATGTCCTATGCTCTTTAGAAATCCAGTAAATCCACCAATGTGTTCACCGTTATCATTCGTGGTTGGGTACATTGTCCAGACTCGCATGAAAGTGTTCATCCCATCTATCAAGAGGGCATCACTGTTCAAGTGTCGGTCATGACTTAATTCGTTCTTCTGCTCTTCACTGAATTCTTCGAACAAACTAAATATGCGAGTCTTATCACTCATTATCAACGGAGGCCAATTCTTTTTCGGCAATTTCATCATTACCCTCAAACTCCACGTCCTCGTCCACCACACTATTTGCGGTGGAGTATTCCATGATAGTCTTGTCACAAATCTTTTGATAAAGTTCTTTCTTGAGTTCTTCGTCCCGAAGCATTTCGGGAAAATCCTTTGCCATAAACTTATGATCGTTTCCTTTGTCATCGGTATAGGAATAATATGCACCCCCTTGCTTGAAAATCTTGTGAGTCTTCAGTGTGTTTATCCAACTTCCAATATCATCAACCCCTCGGTTGAAATAAATCTCAAATGCGGCCTTACGTTGTGGTGGGCCCATTCTATTCTTAACTACGGTTGCCTCGCACTTATTTCCGATGACCTCGGTTGTAGACCCTTGTTTAATCTGTCCAAGGTTCTTCAGTCGCACACGAACACTTGCGTGGAAAGCAAGTGCTTTACCACCACTCGTAGTCCACGGATCACCAAACATAACTCCCATCTTCTGACGGAGTTGGTTGGTAAACACAAGTGCAATTCTTTGACGTCCAATCGTGGAGGTCAGTTTTCTCATTGCCTTGCTGATTAGGATTGCTTTGGTGGTGGCATATCCATCCTTGGTGTAATCCGTGGCCATCTCAACTTTGGTTGATGCGGCGGAAACACTATCCGTTACAATCGTAACAAGTCTATCCCTGTCGGACTTTCTAATTGTTGCTATGATATTGTCAATCGTTGCAAAAATATCTTCAACTGTGTCCACGTGTACATACAAAAGTTTGTCCGTATCCACACCGATTGCCCTCAAATATTCCGCAGATACACTTGTCTCGGTATCAATCAATACCGCAACACCTCCCTTCTTTTGAGTAGATGCAAGCAAATGACCTGACACTAGACTCTTGCCACTTTGCTCAAGTCCAGTAATTTCCATAATCCTACCAACGGGAATTCCTCCGTCAGGACGATTGGAGATGGCTAAGTCAAGAAGACTACTACCAGTTGAGATCCAATCGGTAATAAGTGAGGGGTCATCACCCTCACTCAAGAAAAAGGCAACCTTGCCTTCATCCTTATATGCCTTATTCAAACTTTCGGCAAGGACCGTTGCGAGATCATCCGACTTGCTTGTAGGCTTAACTTCTTTCTTTTTCGCCATATGTATTTTCCTTTTTACAGAACAAACCATAAGCGATGGGAGACATAAATCTCCGCATCGCAAATAGTTCCATTCCTAATCTTAAGACTTAAACAACTCTTCAAACGCAGCCTCCACATCTTCTGTGGCTGCTGTGTTTAGACCACTCTTTTCAGTAGTGGCACCTGTGGGATGCTTAACCTTAGTTTCCGTGGATTCAACCGTAACGTCAGTTCCAGTTTCAACGGACTCTGCGGGGGGTGTATCTTCCGATTCACCACTCACCCACTTCTCCAATGCTTCCTTCAACTCATCATAACTGAGTTCTTGGTAAATTTCCGTTACCTCAGTTTGGTTGGTGGAAACATTAGTGAGAACATTTTTGTCTTCCGAGATGGGAGACGTATTCGGTTTTACACGAATATTGGTTTTTGGGAACGAGCGACCGGCTTCTTCAGCAGTAAGGAACTCGATGGTGATGTCACGACCATTTGTAGGGTCTGTGATGTCTCCGTAGTCGGGATCTGCGATTACTCCTAGAAGTTCTTGATAAACTTCCTTTCCGAATCCCCAGAACTTTACTCCTTCTGCTTCTTCCCCACGAACAATAACGGGGACAAACGTACGCATCTTGGGCATTAAAGAACGCCCCATACGATAGTCATCCTTGTCACCACTGCGTTTCAACTTTTCCGCAAACTCTACGATTGGGTCTGGTCGACCAAATGATACAGGGGAAAGATAAGTCCGATTGTTGATACCATAATGAAAATACAGTTCAATGAACGGATTATCGGGTTGATGCTTGTAGGGAACAATACGAACTTGTTGCTTACCCGGTTGGGGTTTCCACTGATAGTTCGTGCGGTTGTTGCTCTGTGCGAGACTTGAAAGTCTCGATTTAATTTTGTCTAAGTCAATAGCCATTTTTTTATATACTCCATTTGTTATTGTTTATTAATATTCATAATATAATACTCTTCACATTGACTTTCGTCAACAAGAATCATACTTTATTAAGAACTTTTTCCGTGATTTTGCACGAAGTCGTACAATTGAGCCGCAGTATCAAGGACATCCTTTGTGGATGGTTGTGGTGGCATTACGAATGAAGATTCACTATTCTCGGCATTTCGCTCTGCTTCGTTATTCTTCATGTGCCACGCATCCCAAACTAGGTCTTTTGCGTTCTTTAGTACTTCCAACCGAATAGCATATGCATTCGGATTTTGATTAGTTGTATTAATCATTTTTCTATTCCTTTTTGTGTGTGTTTGTGTGTGATGAGTATTAACGAATTAATGCTCATATATAAATATATAATAGCACATATTTTATGTGGTTTGCAAGGAAAATAATTGACTTATTTTATCATCAATTCTGTCCCTCGAAACATCTACCGCACGTTGGTTTAAATCGCATCCGATGAACCTACGATTCAACGACTTAGCAACTGCGAAAGTTGTTCCACTTCCGCAATAAAAGTCACCAACCAAGTCACCTTCGTTACTACTTGCCTTGATAATTCTTTCCAAAATCTTCGGGTGTTTTTCACTATAATAGTCAGTTGCCTTTTTGACTTTTAACCCAGATGGAATGTCATCCCAAACATTTGTAGGTATCGTCCCAATTTTTAATTTCTCTTCGGTGATGTTGGGTCTGTCTTGCTTCTTGCTGATGACAGACTTGTATGGAACTCTGATGTCCATGTCATTAAATACAAACTCATCGGACTTCGTGTATACTATTATATAGTCGTGCTTTTTTGCGAACTCTCGTTTGCCTCGGCCTCCAATATTAAATTTCACCACAATCTGATTTCTAAAGTTTTCATAACCGAATATGTCATCCATTATATTTCGTATCCAATGAACAATACGCAAATCCATTTGCAAACATATCGTTCCGGTGTCCGTCAATACACGATGCATTTCCTTCAGTCTTGGTATATAGTGTTCTTCAATTGCAGTCTTTTCCGGTGGAAGGTCATCATAATCTTTGAACTTCTTTCCAGTTCCATACAATATATCACAATAAATCAAATTGATATAATTGAAATCCAAGTTGCACAGAAACTTCAAATTGTCCGTGCAGTATATTTCGTTCTCTGAAAACACGTGTGTTAAACTTTGCTACCCTCGTATCGTTTCATCTCACCATTTTCATAACGATACCTAACCTCAACTTCAACCGTTTCCTTTTCACTACCGTAACCTTCTTCCATGACGTCGTTTGTCAAAATATTAATCGGTTTCTGTATAATCTCGTGGAGATATGCCATCGTTCCCGTTGCATATTTCAAATCCAATGGTCTTCCTTCAAACTCATGTCTAAGTAAAATCTCATGCGTATTGTATTTCATGTTCTCCATGTATATAACTGGCATCCCCATGTTCACATGTCTGTCAATCAACTTCTGTTTGATTTTCTTGTGGTCTTTACTAACAACCACATATTTGTTGGTGTCCTTATCCAACGCATATTCAAAATACTTGTACTTATCACAAAAATCCCGGGTGAAAAATTCGTTCAAGAAGGTAACATCGTTATAGTTCTCACGCACTTCAAATAACTTCTCACGCCCCTTGTTTAACTTCAAATCCCAATTCCTAAGTTTCTCGGCATCTTCGCACATTTCATACTCCGTGCCGAATCTACCCTTGTTCCATCGATCTTCAATATCACGCAACAAAGTATTCCCAAGTTTATATGGGTTGTTCATGTTATATTTTCCGCCGAGGACACCTGCATGATGTTTTGCATAATCAAAGATTCCTTCATCTCCTGCAAAATTACATGATGCCATAATATAAGAATCCCAATAACTTGCCCACCCCTCATTAAGAACCTTGGTCATTCCTTGTGGACGATAGTATAGAGACTCGTCTCGAATCATGCTAAGAATATTTTGTTGCCAGGGTTCAAGCCGAACAAAATTAATTATCATCAACATAATATCGCGCTCGGGGCGAACTGGAAATTTATTCTCTGCTAGTCTATGCTTCTCCTCTCGGTCACGTCGTTGCTTATCAATATATTCTTGTGGGTTTACCCACTTGTCCATATACTCTTTTGTTTCAATTCGTGAAACGTGTTCACGTGGTTTTCTATCCTCAAAATTAAACTTCCTTGATTTTTTCCACGTACTTTCACGATAGCACAAGGATGGATCAATCAAATCACCAACAGCAAGAGCCGCATTAAGAAAATCCTTAACCTTCTTCCTACCGAACCTATCCATGTACTTGCGTATCTTATGACTATGGTTTGCCATTACGTTCATCATGTTCCGATTCGTGTGTTTGAACATAATATTGTTCTTAAAAAAATCACTATGTGCGGTTGCATGGGCAACCACCGTCAAATTATCCACCAACGGATTATTTCTCTGCAAGTACATATAAGTTGGATCTGTATTGACCACCATCTCATAAATCTTGCCCATGCCGTGGTGATACTGATGATGTAATTGTTCAAACTGCTGTCCGAATGAGAAGTGTGGATACCTTACTGGGAATCCACCATACGCCGCAATCTCAACAATCTCATCTGCATCAAATTCTTCAATACATAGAGGATATGGATCAAGTCCATTATCCGAACATGCCTTGAGTACATCGGGAATTTGCTCTGCCAATTCCTTGCATACACCTTGTTGGAGTTTGTCACTTTCCCATGCTATTCCCATAACCAATCCTTAAAACGGAACTTCATCCTCTGCGGGGGTCAGCAAAGTCTGCAATGCCTTGAGTACGTCACCTGGTCCTTCGATTGATGCCGTTGCTATTTTACTGGGGTCTAGTGACCCACTATTAATCCGATTTTTTATGTGAGGTAGGAAAGTTGCCCAGCTACGAACTGCCTTTACCTCGGTGATTCCAATTAAATTGGCATACTTTTGCATCTTCTTAAGATGTTCAACACACAATTCGTTGTCATCACCAAAGTTCTCACCATCACTTAAATAAAATACGTAAATGTTCCACTCGTTCAATGGAAATGCTTTTTCTATGACATCATTCACCAATTCAAACGCACTACTGATTTGAGTTCCACCACCACTCTGATACTTGTAGAATTTCTCTTGGTCGACTTCTTGGGCAACATGATCATGGACGATATACTTCCTCTGAGTTTCTTGATAAAACCTTTCAATCCAATTTTCCAAATACCAACATAACTCTCTGATTAAGTCTCGTTTGTCTTGACTCATGCTTGCGGATATGTCCGCAACAAAAAAGATAGCTGCGTTGGTATCTGGAACTTCAACGGAGCTCCAACTTCTATATTCCATATCTTCCTTAATTGGATATACGTTTGATACATCCATTGGATCAAATTCTCCAACGGAGATAATTCGTTTAAACGCATTCTTGAGTGTTCGTCTCTTGTGGAGGAGACTGTTGTTTCCGACCTTGGCAATGCGATTCCACTTTATTTTCTCCTTCACCAAGTCACCATTTTCCTTTGGTAGTAGATTTGGAAGTTGAAGTTCTTCACCTATCATGTCAAAATAAGCATCCATGCTTATCCCAACATCTATTTCATGTTCTCCATCTCCATTTCCACCTTCACCTGGTTCGTTGCCACCATCTTGTGGTGGACCGTCACCGACCTCATCACCGACGTCAGCTTCACCATTTCCTATACCCTCTCCATTCGATGGTCTTCCAAATCTGAAATTCGGTAATTCCACATGAGGTACACGAACCACCACGAAGTCTTTGCCTCGTCTTGTTATCCGTTGACCACCCTTAATATGTTTCTTTAACTTCTCGTCAACGTTTCCCTTGACGATATCTCTATATTCCTTGTGGTCTTCTCTGACTCTGCGTGATGGCATAACGATTATAAATAGTGGTAGTCGAAGAATCCAAATTAATCCTCGTCTTCTTCAACGTCACCTCGGGCAAAAATACTGCCTACATAAGTGAGGACGTCGGAAGCACTATCTTCGTCATATCCAAAAGAGTTAATAAGTCTTTGCTTGAGTGCATCAATCTTTTCAAGAAGTTCCTTGTCAACCACGGTTGCGGTATCTTGAGCAAGAGCAGACAACTTGATGCTATCCTTGGTATCCTCAAACAACTTCTTTTCGAGTGCCTTGAGCAATTGTTCGTTGGAAGAATACTTGAACTCTTTGCCTTTCGCGGCAAGTCCACCCATGTAGTTCATGATTTCTCTGCGGAAATCATCTTTCATACCTTCGGAGATTCCAATCTTTTCTTCAATGCTACGCATCAATTGTTCGTTTGCTTGCTCATCTTTTCCTGTGACAGGGTTCTTAACCTTCTCGTCTTGGATGTATGCTACAATGTTGTCAATGTAGTTTGTGCAAAGTGCCTTGATTGCCTCTTCACTACTACTAAGTGCTTGTTGTACTTCTCTTTTCACAATTCTATCATATTCCTTTTCAACGAGTTCAAGACGTTCCATCATACCCTTCTTTTGATCCTCACTCTGAAATCCACTATAACTCTTAAGACCCTCTCGGATTTGAGCAAACAACATGAAGGGATTTAAACTCTTTGCGCCCATTCTTGGATTGACGATGGCATTACTGAACTGATTCTGTATAAATCGTGCGGAAACCCCTCCGTATAACCCTTCTGCTGGACTCTCTTCCATCATTTCCTTCACGTGTTCCGACGTGAAACCATGAACCGCATTACCATCATACAACTTTGCCTTTTGGATTATGCTCATGTCATGCTTGGAACTTTCCTCCAACCGACTCACAACTGCAAACAATGCAGCCAAGAAAGTCGTGTGGGGTGCAATGTGCTTGTTTACCGACTTCTCATTATAGAAGTGGTCGTAAATCTTTTGCTCTTCCGATACCTTCAACAGATATGGAATGTCCACCTTGATTGTTCTATCTCTAAGTGCTTCCATAAATTTATTGTTCTTCAGTTTTTCAAACTCGGCATTATTGGTATGACCAAGAATAACTTCATCAATGGGAACTTGATTGAAACGACGTGGTTTGACACGATGCTCTTGAGTTGCACCCAACAAGTCATACAAGAACTCAGTTTGCAACTTAAGGATTTCCTGAAATTCGATGAGGCCTCGATTTGCTACCAAGAACTCTCCGTCAAAGTCAAACGCACGCGGGTCACTTTCACTTCCATACTCCGCAAGTTTGCGATAATTGATGTCACCCGTAAGTTCGGTTGCATCTTGTGACTTCTCGTCCTTGGGTTGGAAAGTTCCTATTCCGACTCGGTTCTTTTCGGAAAGTGCGACTCTACGAATAATAACATGGTCAAGAACCTTGCGATAGTCACCCTTGTATTTTTCCATTAAGTTACCATAATAAAATTCATTAACTGGGTTTAATGCACCATCAAGTTTGATCTGATATTCACCTTCACCGATAAGCTGATTCAGTTTATCTACGATCTGCTCTCTTACATTATCGGGAAGCAACTTAAGAGGTTCTTCGTTCATTGGACATGGGACTATTTCCTCCTTGCCTTCATCGTCAGTTGTTTTCCAACTAAAACTATATAACGCACCATCATCCGTTCTTGAATATTCCTCAAGACCCTTCTTTATCGCAGTCACAATTGTCGACTTACTACTACCAACTGGACCGTGTAGAAGAAGTACACGACGTTCTGGTCCATAGTGCCGACTTGCACTCTTGAGGGTGTCCATAAGTTCCATTAGGTTTTCTTCCAATCCATAAATGGAGATGTCTCCCTTGTCCTTAAAAAAATTGTACTTGATGTGTTTTCTCTTGCAGTACTCAACTTCTTCCGTCCCATGTGACGCAATCATATCAAACAATCTCTGATATGCGTTCCGTACAACCTTTGGATTGAGTTCCACCAACTCCAAGTATTCCCAAAACGTACCCGTCCAATTTAAGTTGCGGTAGTCGGAAACTGCTTCCTTGTTCTCCCGTTTAATGATGGATGCTAAACTCTTAGTCTTTTTAGACTCGGTTTCCGAAGATTCTTTTTTATTTTCCATATGCATATAACCTTATTGTTTTTTCCCTAATACGTCAATCTATTAAATTGCTCTCATTGTTAAATATTGATAATTTTGTATAATTTTGTCGGAATCTCCTTATACGAAGATTCGTCCGTCAGTAAAATAGTATTTCTATATTGATCCCAATCCACCGAAAAATGGTGGTCGACCCGGCCGCCGTTCAAATCTTTTATCAATGCATTCAATGAATTTATCGTGTATATTGTATTGGAATCTTTTTTTCGATGAACACTTATTGTGTCCGTATAAAACATATTTCCATTAACTCTACTTGGATCAATGTTGTAAGTCAACATCAAACTATCCAAGTCATCTCTATTTTGCAAAACGTAGACCTTCCCAAACAACACATCATAAAACTTGGTAATCTCGTCCACGACGGCCGTGTAATCGTCCGTGGTGCTGAATGTGCATAGTAACTGTGTATTCATGCGTACATAACCTTTGGTGTTGTGTTACCAATAAATATGTCGCAATAATTCTAAACTCTCACTTCTCGCAAATCTCCGTAGTTTCCACCGACTTCCATTCGGATGGGAAATTTGTTTCCTTCACGCATTATTTCCGCAAGATTTTTAACCTCTATGAATTCGTGCTTGGGTATATCAAACAAAAACGCATCGTATGTGTATAGAAAAAACTTAGTGTCCTTTCCCTTCAAATAGTCCAAAATCCTACGCATTATTCCGCAATTGCGTTCGGTCTCGGCGGATTGGAGCAAATAGTTAAATACCTTGTAAGAATTTGTTTGTTCATCAAATATCGATGAGTTCAGTTTTCTATTATAATACCAAGTCTCCACATATCCGTTCCGTTGATATTTCTCCCATGTCTTGTCCACATAGTCTGCAATTCTTGCCATAAAAGGTACGTTGTCCCTCACATCATCAGTAATTCCACCGAAAATCAGATTAAAAGTTATCTTCTTGGATAAATCATACTCTTCCTTGGTTAATTCGTCCTTTCCGTGATACAACTTACCTAAATATTCATGTAGAGATTCATCGGGTAAATCAAAATTTACATGATTGCCTATCAGACGTAAATGATAACTTTCATAGTCCATCATCACAATCGCACCATCCTTGCCATATCTACTGACAAAGCAATCTCGGTCTCCCGTCTTCTTGTTTAACGCCGCATAATTGACCCCACCGAACCGATTACTCGGTCTTCCTGCGGGAGTGAACATATTATACTGACTATGCACCAATCCGTGCTCGTCCACTAACGATTTGTCACCCAAGGTAAAGTCGGTCACATAGATTCCCGATTCCTCAATCTCCTTTAGTACAACAGAGAAGTCTGCTTCGTACCGAATCATGTTCGTATCCAATGATTTAATACGAGAAGAAAAAAGTTTGGACGTATCCTTGAAACTTTTAATTATCCTCATTATCGGGACGGAACGGATGTCTTTGTATCGGAATTTTTCAAGTCCAATTGTCTTCAACGTTTCGGCATATATCCCTAACCCAACATCCACGCAATTCTTCATCTCCACCAAATGCAACATATCCTTGCGATTCATCACGTATTTCTTACATGGAGTATTGGCAATCAACTGCAAGGTAGTTAGTTTTGCCGGAATAACATCAGGATGCGAAAACGAAACAACATACACCTCGTCTGTACTATAATGTTGAATCAGCAATACAAGTGGCTCATTCTTCACCGGATGAGAATCATATCTCCAAAACAAATGCAGAAAGCACTCACCATCACTTAATTCACCAAGTAGGGCCTTTACATCTTCCCCAGTTTCAACAAATCGCATAGTAGTATAATACGATATAAATTATAATTTGTCAACTCGGTTTATAAAATTGATATACATCGGATAGTTTATCACCAATCCCCATTATAGTTTCATTTGCAAGATTTGCCCGTCTATAATTGTGTTCCGAAACACCCTCTTCATGCTCCACTCCCTCACGAGTTATCGTGTTCGGTGGTCCAGTAATCTTCCAACTTATCGATACCTTTGTATAAAATGGGTTATCTTTGAATAACTTTGCCGAGTGTTCACTTATCTCAACAATTGGTCCGTTTCTATCGTTTCCCCGTTGTATAAAAAATCGCATAATATAACCATCAAAGTAATCCGGGGGCCCGGGAGTCGGTAAATACACCTTTGGTGTTTGCGAATAAAATCCAGTATTGTGCCTTGAGAGCACATTATAAACATCTACATCTTCGTTATTACTCATTTTTCTTTGGTTCGTTTGAATTTTGGACAAATAACCCCTCAATCGTGGTTGTCCAATTATTGTCTGCTATGGAGTCTGTTATTCCATTGACGGTGAAAAATCCTCGGGTAAAATATAGAGTTGGTATTCCCGTACAATTAAAAGACTCCATCACACGAAATCCGGCAATTCCCATTAATGTTATTTCCAACTTAATAGGATTAACTGGTCCATTGTAATTTACGTTATTTTGGGGATTTTTATCACTCCGCATAGACTTCAAAGCCCGACCCGAATTCGTATCCACCATCTCAATTTTTATCTCCCTATCATCCACTCCATCCCATTCAGTTATACTCTTTTTAACCTGTACTTGAATTTCCTTCAATATAATATACTTTTCAGACTCCTCTATGTCATCCTTTTCCTCTCTCTTTGCGGACGACTTAGTATCTCCACACAAATTCGGTCTTGGTTGAGCAAGAATCCTATCCTTTGACCGAGTAAAAAACGCACGGGTTTCCTTGCTCACATTCTTGGTGCTTGCAGAACCCATAACTTCAGTTGCTACCTCTCCAGACAATTCCACAGACATTGACATCCCCTTTACAATACTATTCTTTACATGTGAGTTAAACGTATACACCTCTCCACTTCGTTGCTTTTCATCCGTAGAACCGAGTCCTGTATAATTCTTATCAACTATTGCCGTAACCGGACAATTTGGTACGGATTTATCCTCTGCACCAAGATTAAAACTCCACAACCCACCGGAAGCTTCCGACATTTTATTCAAAATGTTTGTCAAAAAACCCTTAACTTCAGTCGAAGTGGATACCGCATCCTTAATTATTTCAACATTAACAAACAAATCCTTAAGTCTACCAGAATACCCACCGGATCCTTTTACGTAATCAGGAAATGGTTTAACTGCCTTTTCCCATATCCGTCTCTTCTTAAGTTTTCCTGTGGATTGCTCCGTAACATAATCAAAAACTTGTCGTTTATTCCCCTGAGCAATTGCCTTGGTTGCCAAAATCCCAAACAAATCATCCCTTGGTGAAATTGCCAACGCATCTGCTAAACTCGTAGCCGTGGCTGCTTCGTGTGTTCCCTGTGCCATCATGACCGACTTTAACTCCGCGGTTGAGATCCCCCTGGATGAAGATGAAATCACATTCGGAAGTGCGGTGCTGGACCCACCATTTCTTCGGGGTGAAGTAGAATTGGGTATCAGTAATACGTCACCATTCAGCGATTTTATATTGGGGTGTGCAGCGCACCTAGTTCGTTCACATGTAAATTTGAACAATGTTGTCTCGGCACCGTTGGCTGCAAATCCAGATTTTCCATAAAACTCATTAACAAAATCAATAAAAAGTCCAAATGTTATATAATAAGATTTAAAACCGTAACCAAATTCATAACTTGCCTTTGCATCCAGTGTATCTGGTGTAAAATATCTGCCTCTTGTGATTTTACCCTTGTTTCTGTCCGTCATATATTCTCCTCCTCGGCCCCATGTCACATCCACACCCTCCTCATCGTCATCTTCATCAAGATAGTCCGTCAAATGCTTTTCACAAAAATCCACAAAATCCTCTTCCCTTGTTTCGAAATCCTCGGTTGCATCTTCTTCATCATCGGTATCTGGAGTAAGGTCTGAACCACCACATGTCTTTTTACCATTCTTGGTTTTTTGATCATGGGCAAGAGCGGCAACGTTTTTTACTTGAACCTTACAATCATACCCCCCATCATCACGAATTGAATAATCAAAGGTGGTTATCATTCCTATAAGGTACATATAATTCCCTCTACCATTCATAATATGCTTATTTCCGTGCTGAACATCATAATGTAACCCCATTAGACCCGAAGACTCCGCATCATCATCAAAATCAAAATCGAGGAAATCGGCCGCAGATTCATCATCAACGGCCTTTCCTATATCCGTCAAATCTATAAGTGAACCACGTGGGTAATTATTCCACCCCCACTCTAACACAACAGTTATACCTGGATTGAAAAAATATGGTTGGAGGTAATCCAATTGCGATCTGCTCCAGCACGTAATGTTAATCGTTGACTCACGGCCGTTGTGCATATTATCCACAACACTGGAGTCAACTCCTGTAATTCCTGGACAGGGCCTGTGATGAAACATCTTTTCATGAACCACGTGTTGCTTTCCATGTACATCATATCCAATAACATTGGTTGTCTCCTCACGTGTTGCATCTGGACCAAACCCATATACATCATCAAAATCATTCACTCCGTGTATAATAAACCCTTCATATTTCTCATTCGTTCCCTCGGGTTGAAACATAGAGTTTGAACAGAGTCTCACCCACGCACTTCTGGGACCTCTATATATTTCTCCTGTATATGCTTCATTGGGATCATCGGTTACCCCCTCTGCGGCCTCACCGGAGTTTGTGTAATATAAACCAAAATCACGTTCACGATTTGCAAGTTCATTTCGGACAAAACTTCGGACCATGAGAATATCCCCATAACTTGAATGAGACTCGGCATCCTGTACACTTGATTCGTATATACTACCCGGTGCAGGTGCCGTTGGTTGTTCATTAAACAATGCATCCTCGGCCTCTGCCATAGTTTCAAATTGAGGTTTGAAAATTCCGGAGACTGCATCGTATATCCCATCGAAGGCCTCCGACAGTCCACCGAACGATCCGCCGAGCAGATTGCTCACACTCTTATTCTCACCCAAACCCCCAAGCAGTCCAGAAACCTTGTCCTTTATCCCTCCTAATGCGTCATCAAATAGTGACATACGTATAACCCTTATCTTTTATTTATTTTGTTGTAATCATGCAGAACACTTCCTATGTCCCTGGGAATTCTTATCTGCACTCCAGGGTTCACATACATCGTCCCTTTTATATTATTCGCAATTGCTATTATCCACCAATGATTTGCATTTTCATAAAACTTATGTGCAAGGTGATCAAGTCTAGTCTTTTCGACCATAATCAAAAACGTATCCGTACTACGGTGTTTTACTCTAGGATACAAAGTTGTAGTAAGTATCTTCTTACCAACTTCATTTGACTTTGACTTTGCAGTTTTATATCTCATATTCTATTGGTCTGCGAGTTTTTCATATTTTGACCGAAGTTTATTGAAATTTGCGGTGGCATCCTCCGATGCGGAATTAAATTTGTCATTTGCGATTTGGTCTGTATTACTCACCCCCATTGACGGTACTGCCAATTCCGCATCGGTGTTATCTACCTCATAGTGAATTAATTGATGATTAAAATCACCCTGTGGTAGTGAGTTGTCCTCCGAGTCATGAATGCTCTCCACTGTAGAATCCCCAAAGTGTCTTGCTATGGTCTGCGGGGCCTTTTTCTCAAGCAACGTCATAGATACACTCATATTTACCATAGTGGGATATTGTGCGGACCTCACACCCTTCCTAACAATCGACCCATTTAAATAATCATAGTTATTTTTTTGCCCATGTTCATTTGACACAAGTTCCCAGGAGGCCTCTGCTGGAATCGTTGTTGTTACATCTGTAATCAGCACCGGTTGATTCCTATACATATCCCCCAAACGTAACTTAACAAATGGTGGAATTATAAACGACTCCATCGATGATAATGAAACATCACCAGTATATGCGGCCGGTTTGGTCAACCCCACCAAATAATTAATTCGTTGCCACATAGGATGTAATTCCTCAATACTAAAGGCCTGTACATTGAAGTCCATCGTCAATGTCCGTGTAAACCCCCCATATACATACACCTTATCTGCCCTGCCCAAATATTGTACCTCCGACCATGTTGCATTTGACCCCTCGGATACCGAGCCTAGAAATGCCCTAAATGGAATAAATTTTTTATTGACCAAATCATGAAAATACAACGGAATAAAATCTTCATTTCTATATTTCCATTGATTTGTTACACTATTGGGTTCGACCGTCTTTGTGTTATATCCATCAATCCTCAGTGTTTGATCATCTTTGGAATAATCAGGTAGTTTCTTTTTATTAAGATGTCCAATATTATGTTCATATTGTTTATCATATTTCTGTGACACCTTATCGTAGAATTTCTTATCCGCACCTGGAGTTTTACTTTTTTGCTCCCTATCTATAAGTTCCTGCATGGCCGTGGAGGAACTTCGCCCACTTGATAACACCGCAAGAACTCCTGCTTCCTTGATATTATTCAATATTGCAGGTTCCGTCTTTACATCAAGTCTTTTCAACGCGTCATCATATGTTCGTTTAAATGTTCTAAAATCTTCTGTTGCTTTACCGTATTCAGCAGTAGGTGGGTGTGGACCGGTCATTACGGTTGCGTCATATTTTTTCTCAATTTCACGTTTTTCATCCGTTGTCTGTGTTCCACCTTTATACCAATTTGATCTAACGTCACGACGTTCATTTAACGGCAAGTTTATTTTAGACTCCGGTGAGGTCCTGGTATCTAGTTTTATATTTGGATCCCCAGGACTCGCATAGACCTTTGATTCCTTTTGATCCAATTTCTCCAC